>Ga0081526_100204_pt1 | contig 35824 bp, 36 predicted proteins | sample HotLakmasection2_FD_70991 | JGI IMG/M metagenome (GOLD analysis project Ga0081526, IMG submission 70991) | Hypersaline microbial mat communities from Hot Lake, Washington, USA - Section #2 (SPADES assembly) (version 2) | ecosystem: Environmental > Aquatic > Non-marine Saline and Alkaline >... | reverse complement strand
CCTCTCCTTTCAAAGGAGAGGAACCAGAGTCTTGTCAAACCTCTCCTTGAGAAGGAGAGGTGCCGCAGGCGGTGAGGTTTCCCACATGCCAAAACTCCACTTCTGAATCTGGATGAGGTTTAGATACGTTTATTTCTGAAGATTTCCTTAAGCGTTCAAGAAGCGTTTGAGTTTAGGTTGACAAGCTGCGCGGCGCAGACTTTTGGCGCAGTGCCCCAGACTTGGAGCCCACACGGTAACATTTAAGATTGCTACTGCGTTGCTGAAATACCTGTTGCCATGTCTATTGCTCCTCGTCGCTATCACGTCACTACCTTCGGCTGTCAGATGAACAAAGCTGACTCCGAACGCATGGCCGGCATTCTCGAAGACATGGGCCTGCAATGGGAACCAGACCCCCTGCAAGCTGACGTGGTGCTGTATAACACCTGCACCATTCGCGACAACGCTGAGCAAAAAGTTTACTCCTACTTGGGACGGCAAGCCAAGCGCAAGCAAGAAAACCCCGATTTGACTTTGATAGTGGCGGGTTGCGTGGCTCAGCAAGAAGGAGAAGCGCTGCTTCGTCGCGTTCCTGAATTGGATCTGGTGATGGGGCCACAGCACGCCAACCGCCTCCAAGATTTACTCGAGCAGGTGATGAACGGCAGCCAGGTGGTCGCCACTGAGCCCGTCCACATTATGGAAGACATCACCAAGCCCCGCCGCGACAGTCAGGTAACAGCCTGGGTGAACGTGATTTACGGCTGCAACGAGCGCTGCACCTATTGTGTTGTGCCCGGTGTGCGCGGGGTAGAACAATCGCGCCCGCCGGAGGTCATCCGGGCGGAGATGGAAGCCTTGGGTCGCCAGGGTTACAAAGAGGTCACTCTGCTGGGACAAAATATTGACGCCTATGGCCGCGATCTGCCCGGCATCACCGTTGAGGGACGACGACAGAACACCCTGACCGACTTGCTGTACTACGTCCATGATGTGCCGGGGATTGAGCGCCTGCGCTTTGCCACCAGCCATCCCCGTTATTTCACCGAGCGGCTGATCCAGGCCTGTGCGGAACTGCCCAAGGTCTGCGAGCACTTTCACATTCCCTTTCAGTCTGGCGACAACGACATGCTGAAGGCCATGGCCCGAGGCTACACCCACGAGAAATATCGCCGCATTATCGACACCATCCGTGAGTACATGCCTGATGCCTCGATCAGTGCGGATGCGATCGTCGGTTTCCCTGGCGAAACGGAGGAACAGTTCCAGCGGACGATGCAACTGGTCGATGACATTGGCTTTGATTTGCTCAACACGGCTGCCTATTCGCCGCGACCCAATACCCCTGCTGCGATTTGGGAAAACCAGTTGAGTGAGGAAGTCAAGAGCGATCGCCTCCAACGTCTCAACCATCTGGTGAACCAGAAGGCCGCCGAGCGATCGCAGCGCTACGCCCACCGCATCGAAGAAGTCCTGGTCGAAGATGTGAACCCGAAGGATACGACTCAGGTCATGGGCCGTACCCGTGGCAACCGCCTTACCTTCTGCGCGGGCGACATTGCCGAGTTAAAGGGCCAACTGGTGAAAGTGCAAATCACGGCAGTTCGCGCCTTTAGTTTGACCGGAGAGCGCTTAGCGCCAGTGACGGTTTAGGGATGAGGATCATTTAACATCCCATTGCCGCGAAGAATAGACCAGACCAGGGACAGCCGAGACGGCGATCCCAACTGCTTGAATTTCCATTCTTTAGCTAGAGAGCAGCAGGAAAATACTATTCCGGTGACGGCAGTGGCTGGGTCGCTGCGGCAGTTTTGAGTCAGTAGTCGGTACTGGTATTGCGATCGCGGCCCTGAGTGTTCCGTGGCGGCAGGCTCCCTACCCTTGCCCGTTCTACCTTGGCCCGTAAACTTTGTCCTGGGCGCTAGCCATCACTAATGGTGGGAGTTTCACCGTCCTCTCTAAACCCCGTCTGCCTGCTCCCAGCTTGGCTCAAAATGGATATGACTTAAAAGGAATCCACTGCCCCCAGAGGCGATTGAGGGTGCCGTCCACAATCAAGGTGTTGAGCACATTATTCAAGGCCTCCAGGAGTTCGCGGTTGCCAGGGAGCACACCCACCCCAAAGGGATGCTGAGAGGAAATTTCAAAGGCTACTCTCACGCCTGGGTTCTGGGCCTCAGTGGCCATTAATAACAGCGAGTCTTCGATAATGGCGTCAATGTGCCCCTCTCGCAACGCTTGGAGCATTTCCACCTCAACGTGGCCGTCACCTTCGAAGTAAATGGTTTCGATATCTGGTGGCAGCAGCTCTAACAGGCGAGTGCTGACACTCTCTTGCAACACGCCCACCCGTTTGCGGCTGAGATGCGCTTTCCCTTCAATGGCGGAGTCTTCGCGCACCAACACCCCCGTGTCAAACCGCCCATAAGGGCGAGTAAAGTCGGCCCAGGCCCGGCGCTCTTGGGTAATCACCTGATTAAACCAGATGACGTCGTATTCCCCCGAGGTCAGGGCGGGATAAAACCGCTTGAGCGGGAGGTTAAACCATTGTGGAGTCACGCCGAGGCGATCGCACACAATCCGGGTCAGCGCAGGTTCAAAACCCTGCCGTTCACCGTCATTGATAAAGCTCATGGGGCGCGCTGCGATATCACTGGTGATGATTCGCAGTTCGCCGGGCACCACAGTGGTAAAACTGGGTGAAGGTTGAACCCCGGTTGTATTAGTCATAATCTTTGCCTCTAACCGCTGGTATAAGGAAAGAGCGATGCACGCCTCAGTACCCAATTCACTCAAAAACCCTAACAAACCATTCTCGGTCTGGGAAGTGGGTTGCTTCCCCACTTTTGCCGACTGCGAACCCTGGCGGATGGGTGTCGCTGGGAACACTGATGGGCTGCTAGTTGCACACTCATGGAGGCAGGGGAGGAACAATCGGCAATATCATACTGAATGGCGGGGCCTGCCGATTGTTGGTTAAGCTCAGCTCCTCTCCGCCATCGTGCCTTTATTCTGAATTTATCCGAGAGCACGCTTCAACCGCGAGCCTACTGAACCTGTGGGGTGATGGCTGACGCCTATCCGCGAGTTGCAGGATGCACATTCCCCCTTGATCAACTACTGATCGTTTCGCCATCAACCTTTCATGTCGGCACGCTGAAATCTACAGTTCTACGACTCCTCTACTTACCTCATCCTACCCATCTCACCCTCCACTGCCCTGGCTAAATCGGATAGCCTGCCGCCCCTCTATACCTCTACCGTCTGCTCAGTCGGCTCGACGTGGGTTTGCAACAGGGCCAAACACGCCGCTGCTGGTGTCTGCTCAGCCATGGCGGCGACCAGCGCTTGATAAGCGTCGGGATGCTTTTCGAGCAGAGTGCGAGCTTGCAAAACGGCCCAGCGCTGGCGCACCTGCCCCTCGGCCATAGGCCGCTGGAGTTGCTGCCAGAGAATCGCAAATTTTTGGCGATCGTCCTGACCGCCTTGGGCCTGTCCGTAAACCCACTTTTCGGCGGCGATGCCCGCCATCCAGACGGTGCAGTAGCGGTTTAGCAGTTGCGCGGGCAACTGCCCCGTTTGGATCTGCGCTTCCAGGTCGGTGGTGTCAAATTGTACGCCGCCGAGTCCCGGCATGCCTTTTTTCCAGGCTTCCCAGGCACTCAGGGTGTAGTCGCTCACGGGAATATCCAGCAGGTAGGCCACCAGGAAGTGACCGGCTTCGTGGTGCAAAATGCGATCGCGCTCCTCACCTGACAGACGATTCAGGCCACCGATTAAGAGGTTGCCCAGCGTGCCGTTAAAACTCGCCTGGTCGAGGGTGGCAAGGCTCAAGAGCGCCGCGATCGCAATCACCGGTACCGCCTGCGGCAGATGCACCAGTGGCCCGACCAACATGCCCATCGTGACGACAAAAATGGTGATGGCAACGATATTTAACGTTTGTTGACCCATGATGAGCGCATTCCCTCAAAACTAGCGATCGCCGCTGCGGGTGCCGATGACCTCAGCGTCTCAGCCCGCACGCCTGATCAATCGCGGGGGATCAATCGCGGGGTTGGGATGTTGAGCAGGGCGACGTCTTTCTAGCTTAGGACGTTGCTCACAAAAATGCTGGCTCTTGCGGTATGCTCAGCCGCCGGGGTGGTCGTTCCCCTAGCGATCGCGATAAAAGGTTTCCAGACTTTCAGAGTTGCCCACAAACCGCCAATGCCAGGGTTCATACTGCACGCCCTGCGGGTTGCCCTCCGGAAAAGACAGCTCAAAGTTGTAGCGGGGGGCGTTGACCTCCAACCATTTGAACGCCTCGGTGTCTTCAAACGTGATGCTTAAGTCGGCACTGGGTTGGTTAGCATCGCCGATGTCGATCGCAAACCCGGTGTGATGTTCGCTATATCCCGGTGGCGCACTGACCTCAGCCCGAGTCGAGGCCGTCTGGGCGCGTTCGGCTTTAATTTCGAAAAATAGATATTGCTGGTCCTCGACTGTGCGAAATCCGGAAATGGGCACCAAAAAAACGCCCTGAGTTTCCGCATCAGCGACCATTTGCTCAAAGCTATCGGCGGCTTCCGGACGCATCAAAATGCTGCCGTTGTAGGTTAGGGAAACGAGTTCGGCGGGTTCGGCCTCCTCATAGGCCAGGTGACCCAAGAGCGCTCGCCGCGACGGGGCCGCCCCCGTGTCAACCAGCGAACTGGCTCCTCCTGCATAACTCATTTGCATCATGGGCTCGACCGGGACGGGGAGGGCCGCTTCGCTCCCCTGATAGGTCAGCCAGGAAACCAGCAAGCCCGCGATCGCGCTCATCAGCCCCACCCCAAACCAAATGAGCCAGCGCCGCCACCCGCGCATTCCCCGTTGGCCGCTGGCCCCATAGCCATCGCGCTGAGCCTCGGGAATGTCATCGACGGGTTCGTAGAAATTGGGCTTCACAGCTTGAGTACCTATCACGCTTGACCAACTAACTGACAAAAGGAGTCGATATCTAGACCGCGGGCTGGGGATGTTCGACTCGCGCTCCTCACCGGATGACCGCGCCATCGGTGAGTCGACAGGCATCAGATGATAGTTCCTGCCACAGCAATTATGGCGGGAATTGGAAAACTCGTAAATTCTATTTCATTGTGTAGAGAAAGGTGAGGCTGTCAAGAACTTTAATCAGTGGCTAACGCGCATTAACTCGGTCTACCCAACGATAGGCTCAAGAAAGCTGCAAAATCTGTCTAGATTCAGGAAAATAAGGCGCTGTCCCGAGCTTTGGAGTAAGCTCGTAAGGTAGCGATGGTGAAAGCGTGGATTTGCTCGCGACCACTCATCTGTGGGAATTGTATGAAGCTGATTTAGAGGCGGCGGCGGGTCAGACTGGACGTCGGATCGCTGCTATCGGTCGGCAATCAGGAGTGGCGCTAGCAGGGGCGATCGCCCTGGTACTCGTCAGTCCTGCCATTGAAGCGACCATTTTCCCCCCAGCCGGTGTTGCTTACATCGCGCCGCCGCCGGGTTACAACCTCAACATTCGCAGTGGACCGGGCACTCAGTATCCCGCGGTCAATACATTGAGCCGGGGCACCCCGATCTCCATCACCGGCTTTTATGAGCACGGCTGGGCACAGCTCACCGATCGGAGCTGGGTCGCGGGCAATCTCATCAACTCTCAGCAACCCGTGGGCACCGGGGGCGGCCATCAACAAACGGTGCCGTCATTTGCATACATTGCTGGCAGCAGCAACGTCAATATTCGGAGTGGCCCCGGCACGCGCTACCCCGCAGTCAATACGCTGGCCCCAGGCACCCAAATTCGCATCACTGGGTTCTTTGAAAACGGTTGGGCACAACTGGAAGATTTGAGCTGGGTCGCAGGCAATCTCATCCGCATTGGTGAGCCCATTACGCCTAATCAACCTGAGGACGTTTTGCGGGTCGGTACGCGCAGCCCCCGCGTCATCGAAGTCGAAATCCGCCTCCAAGAATTGGGCTACGTCACCAGCGATTTTGTGCCGGATGAGTACTTCGGCACGGACACGGAACAGGCCGTGAGAAATTTCCAGTTCTGGAATAATTTGCCCCTTGATGGAGCCGTAGGGACTCAAACCCGAGAGCGGCTTTTCAGTCCCAATGCGGTGCCCAATCCTTACGAACCGGCTCCCCAGTTTCAGGAACTCCGGATCGGTACGCGCAATCCGGCTGTCCGTCGGTTAGAAACGCGGCTGCAAGATTTGGACTATTTTCGTGGCCTGATTCCCGATGAGTTGTTTGACCAGAGCACTGAGTCAGCGGTGCGAAATTTCCAAAGTCGCAACGGTCTGCCGGTGAATGGGGTAGCGACCGTGCCCATGCAAGAAGTGCTGTTTAGCGACAGCGCCATTCGGAACGACACCACCACGACCCCCCCGCCGGAAGAGCGCCCGACCCTGCGCTTGGGCGATCGCGACCCGGCGGTGCTCACCCTGGAAGTGCGCTTGCAAGATTTGGACTATTTACCTGGCGTCGTCGCGGATAGCTTTTTTGGGCAGGAAACCGAAACGGCGGTACGGAACTTTCAGGGGCGCAATGCCCTGCCCGTCAATGGGGTCGCCGATGCGCGGACCCAAGACGTGCTGTTTAGCGATAGTGCGATCGCCAACGTGGAGGAGCCGGGCGGTGGCGGTGACGGTGGCGGTGACGGTGGCGTGACTGACCCGGACGAGCCGGATCTGCCCTCTGATGGTCAACAGGCCACAGTGCGGACAAATGACGGCACCGATGCGATCGCCTTCACCGGTCCCGGTTTGGAGTACGACCTGGCGGGCTTTGTGCCTAATGGCACCACCGTCACGCTCACGGGCAACTCCACCAACAATTGGTACGAACTGCAAGACGGTAACTGGCTAGAAGGATCGTTTCTGGTCTTTTAGCTGATGCTGGGGGCCGAGCCGGGGGCTGCTCGACCACCAAAGGCAACGGGGGCGGCAGCGGCCAGCAACCACCGCCCAGACCCGACTGATTGCCCATCGCGACGGTATTCGTCCTGGAGCCAATTTGGGCCAGTCTCAAAAACCCATCGGGAATTCGCTAATGTGATCAAAGAATGGCGCGTTAGGACGTAGGGACATGGAAAAGTTGGCAGCGTTGCAGGCCCTGTTTGCAGCAATGGATCGGGCTTTAGTGGCTTATTCGGGAGGCATTGACAGCACCCTGGTGGCGAAGGTCGCTTTTGATGTGCTGGGCGATCGCGCCCTGGCGGTCACCGCCGACTCGCCATCGCTCATGCCCGAAGATTTAGAAGATGCCAAAGTGCAGGCGGCAGAAATCGGCATCCCCCACGAAATCGTGAATACCCATGAGATGGACAATCCCAACTACACCAGTAACCCCGCCAATCGCTGTTACTTTTGCAAAAGCGAGTTGCATGACACTTTGAAACCGTTGGCCCTAGAGCGGGGCTATCCCTATGTGGTGGATGGGGTCAATGCTGATGACCTCAGCGACTATCGCCCCGGCATTCAAGCCGCCAAAGAACGGGGGGCGCGATCGCCCCTGGCCGAAGTCGGCATCTCCAAATTGGCAGTGCGAGAAATTTCGCGATCGCTCGGTCTGCCCTGGTGGGACAAACCCTCCCAACCCTGTCTGAGTTCGCGCTTTCCCTATGGCGAGTCCATCACAGCGGCAAAGCTCCAGCGGGTGGCTCGCTGCGAACGCTACCTGCGGCAACTGGGCCTGCGCAACTTGCGAGTGCGATCAGCCGGAGACACCGCCCGCATCGAACTGCCTCCAGAAGACATCCAAGTCTTCGTGCAGATGACTGACCTGCCTGCCCTAGTCGCCGCCTTTCAAGAATATGGATTTACCTACGTCACCCTCGATCTGGAAGGCTATCGCAGCGGCAAACTCAATCAAGATCTGCCGCCTCAACGCCCCACCGTCGGCTCTGTTTAGGAATCAGGATTTGATAAAATCCAAGTTTTGTCGGGCAGGCATCTTGCCTGCTCTTGGACAGCCGAGACGGCTGTCCACACTTAATTAAATTCCCATTCCTTAGGAATGCCGATCATCTAATTGGATGATTTGATTTTTTCTATGGCGTACCCTTAGACCCTGGAAGGGGCCTCGCGATCGCCCCCCCACCGACTACCCACTCCCCAACCGCCGCTCACGACTCAAGCATCGCCTTGAGAATGACCGACGGATCGATCCAATTGCCCTGATATTTCATACCCCAATGCAAGTGGGGGCCAGTGGTGCGTCCGGTCATGCCAATGCGACCGATGCGTTGCCCGCTTTTGACCAGATCCCCCTGCCGGATTTGGACGCCGCCATCGTGGTCGACCATCCAGCGATCGCCATCTTCCTCGATGACGACATATCCCTGCATGTGGCAGTAAATGTGTAGCCAGCCGTAAGACTCCACGACCACGCTGGTGCCGCAAGCCGTGTCATCGGAAACCTCTACGACCGTGCCTTCCCACCAGGCGCGAATGTAGCTGCCCATGGGGGCGGCAATGTCTAACCCATAGTGAAATCGGCGTCCCCCATAGGGATGGTTGCGATAGCCAAAGGGCGACGTGTAGGCCACAAACTCCTCGACCGGGAAGGATGCTGATTCCCAAGGGGTTTTAGGGGGCGGGACGGCGGCGACTTCGGCGACCGGCGCTTGGCCTTCCTGGGCTTCGACTTGCAACGATGACTGCCACAGCTCAGCAACGCCCCAAATCAGCCCCACCAGGGCCATTACGCCCACCGCTCCCATCAGCGATTGCTGAGGCCGGGGGCGACGGTCGTCCAGATCGATGGCCTCCTGGGGAGCTTGGTCCGATGGGGGGGGGACTTGGGTGTCTAAGTAATGTTGGGAATAGAGCGGACGCGGCTCAGTAAGCTGTAACCGTTCGTCAGCTGGGTCTTGAGACGGCAACTGCATGACGCCACCAGAACGCTAATAGTGCAATAGTACTATATAACTTAGCGGATGACGATGGCTTTGGCTAGTCGATGGGGCGAAAATATGAGCCGATCGGCTCATGCGGGTGGGGCTGGGATCTAGGCTTTTTGGGCCTGGTATTTTGCTTTGAAGAGGGCTTGCTGGGTTTTGTGGTCGACGATGGGCGGCGGATACCCAGCGCGATCGCGCTCCGCCGAGGGAATCTTGCCAGTGACGAGTTCGGCGTTGTCCAGGTGGCGAATTTCGGGCACCCATTGGCGAATGTATTCGCCGTCGGGGTCGAATTTTTGCGATTGACTGGCGGGGTTGAAAATGCGCAGGGGCTTCGGATCCATGCCGCTAGAGGCACTCCATTGCCAGCCACCGTTGTTGGCCGACAAATCGCCATCAAACAGCTTTTGCATGAAATACTTTTCGCCCCACTGCCAATTAATTATCAGGTCTTTGGTGAGAAAGCTGGCGACGATCATGCGACAGCGGTTGTGCATCCAGCCAATTTCATTCAGTTGGCGCATCGCCGCATCCACGATGGGGTAGCCGGTGCGCCCCGCACACCAGGCTTGAAACTGGTCCTCATTATTCACCCAGGGAAAGTTTTTGAGTTGCTGGCGATATGGCCCGTCCGCGAGTTCGGGAAAGAAGTACATGACGTGCTGATAAAACTCGCGCCAGGCCAACTCCTGTTGCCAGGTCCGCACATTGCTGCGGGTTTCGTCACTGCGGCAGTGGTTGTAGGCGGCCTCGGCGGCAGCCCATACCGTGCGGATGCCGATCGCCCCAAATTTCAGGGCGGCGCTGAGTTGGGAGGTGCCCTCCACAAAGGGAAAGTTGCGCTGCTCGTCGTATTCGGTGATGGCGCGATCGCCGTCACAAAACTGCTCCAGTTGTTGCTGGGCGGCCAATTCACCGGGCGCTAACAGCAACGGCGCATCCCAGACAAATCCTAAGTCTTGGGCTGAGGGGAGGGCGATCGCTCCCGCCGCCTGGGCCTGCTCCTGCAACTCGGCGGCGAGTCCTTCCGCCGCTGCCAGGGCGGGGGCAGGCTCAGCTTTGGGTTGCTGCATCCAGTTTTTCCAAAAGGGACCGTAAACGGTGTAGGGCGCATTGTCGGATTTGGTGGTAACCGAACCCGGAGCCTGCAAAAGCTGGTCCCAAAAGGTGGTTTTGATTTCGATCCCCGCTGCTTTGAGGGCGGCGGCTACCTGGGTGTCGCGATCGCGAGAATAGGGCTCCACACCCCGATTCCAATAAACGGCAGCCGCGCCGATGGCCTGGGCGAGTTGGGGAATGCCCTTGACCGGCTCCGCTTGGAGAATCAACAGGTCGCTACCGGCTGCGGCGTAGCGGCGCTGCAACTCGGCCAGACAGCCGATCATGTAGGTGACGCGGGCGGGGGCGACGTCATCTCGGTCTAAAATATGGGGATCTAGACAAAACACCCCCGTCACTTGGGGCGATCGCGCGCGCGCGGCAGCCAGACCGAGATTGTCACTGATGCGCAGATCTCGGCGATGCCAAAACAAAATGCGATCGGGCACGTCTTCCCCCTTCCTTACTGTGCAGTCAACCGATTTCAGTATAAACAGGTCTCTTCGCGGGTGCTTTGACGATGAAGCCGCCTTGCAGCCTCTCTCATCCGACGTAAATAAATGCATCAAGGGTGAAATTTTGATCGGCACCGCATACAATAGAAGTAAGAACTGTATAAGTCACTACAGTTTCTTTAACTATCTAAAATTTTTTCAAATCACTTCATTCGGAGCCTTTCCCATGAAACTTTCTTATCGCGGTCACCATTACGAAGCCCACCTCTCTCCCCTGCAAGAGCAGGAGGTTGAAGAGATCGGCACCTATCGCGGGGCTCGTCTTACTCGCAAAAAGTTTGCCGTACCTCATGAAGAGCATGGCAAGGTTGAGCTGACCTATCGGGGTGCTAAGTACTCCCACGAACTGTAAGGCTAAGAAATGAGGATCAAATAACATCCAAATGGTTAGGGCAGGCATCTTGCCTGCCTTGGGATAGCCGTCTCGGCTGTCCCAACTTATTCCATTCTCATTCCTAAGGAGATTTCCAGGCATAGCATATACCGGGCTGTGGGCATGACGCTGCCCTTTAACGGAGTCATTCTCATAGGGCTATCGGACACTCTACAAACGGGAAATCTTTTCCAGAAATCTCCTAACTTTAGACGGACGTCGAGCCGTTTTGCATAGCCATCCCTTTTCCGGGTAGATGTGGGGTAGATAGAGCGGGGTCTGATCGGTTCAGGCTCCGCTTAATGTTGTCCGGTGATTGAGGCCGTCGTGCAGCAACCGCAGTGGCAAGGCAAACGGGCCATTTTGGTTGAATGGCACTGACATAAGCGAAAATCAACCCTCACAGATCGCCGAAAGCCTTGTTCTGCCTTAGGGTAGAGACTGCCCGCCAGCCGACATTCCATTTTGGTCCTCTGTTATGGCATTGGCCCGGTCACAGCCTTCCGAGGAGGCTGCCCCTCAAACTCATCCGTTGCCCTGGCTTGACCTGAGCCCAGCCGATGATAGCGACTGGGCAGTATGCCCCTGACTACTGTTTCAAAACTGCTGCCTTAAAAATTCATCTTGACTTTCAAGACAATCGCTACGATTTTCATGGTTTGGATTGTCGCGATCGCGTCATGGACAATTGGGATAAGAGTACTCCATGAAAATCACTATCCATTTGCCGTGACCCTCTGCCCTCATCTTTGCCCCTCTCCCTCAGGGCTACCGTGTATACACATCTCGGCCCTCATCCCCCAACCTCTTCTCCCGCTTTGGGAGAAGAGGTTGGGGGATGAGGGCCGAGCTTGGATATTTTATTGGTTGGACTACTCTCAGAGCAGTGCCTTAATTGCCTGGATAGTGGCTCTAAAAAACGCGCCCTGACTGGCAGGACGCGCTTTGGGGGAAATTCGCTTTCTCAACGAGCGTAGGGTTTGACCGTTATGAGGGCCTAAACCGCCGCCAAATATTCGCTCAGTTCGCTACGATGTTGACGCAGCTTGCTGACGGCCTGCTTTTGTAACTGTCGGACGCGCTCACGACTAATATTCAGACGCCGACCAACCTTTTCGAGGGATAGGGGATTGCCGTCTTGCAGGCCAAAGCGAAGGGTCAAAACTTCCTGCTGCTGTGGGGTCAGCGAGGCAATCAAATCGCGGAGGTCAGATTTCAAGGCTCGCTGGGTGGCAAAATCTTCGGGGGAATCATCGTCCGATTCCAGCAGGTCCGCCAGTTCTGTGTCCTGGTTGTCACCGACCCGTAGCTCCAGAGAGAGGGGGCGACGCGACAGGCGCATGCAATCGCGGACCCGCTTGGGGGTCAGGTCTAAATGTTCAGCCACTTCTTCGATGGTGGCGGTGCGACCCCTTTCTTGGGTGATTTGCCGCTGAGCTTTCTTGATTTTGTTCAGGGTCTCCGTCACATGAATGGGGAGACGCACGACTCGGCTCTTCTCCGCGATCGCCCGTGTCATGGCCTGCCGAATCCACCAGTAAGCGTAGGTGCTAAACCGATAGCCCTTGGCCGGGTCGAACTTTTCCACTGCGCGATTCAAACCGATGGACCCTTCTTGAATCAGGTCCAGCAGATCCAGATTGCGATCGGTATACTTTTTGGCGATGGATACCACCAGGCGCAAATTGGCCTCGATCATTTTGTGCTTGGCTCGTTTGCCCTGGTGGACAATTTGCCGCAACTCTTGAGGATCGATCGCGGTTTGCTCAGCCCATTCTTGCCAAGAAGGCTGGCGTCCTAAGGATTCGGCCAAGTCTTCGTAAATCGCCTCAAAGGGCATCATGCGCTTGACCTGCTTCCCGAGGTTAATTTCTTGCTCGTGGGTCAAGAGCGGCACCCGCCCTATGGACTTGAGATAAGAATATACGGCGTCAGAAGATTTAGTGTTTCGCATAAAGCGTCGTCGAGGATTTCCATGAATTATTTAAATGATCTAAAAAACTTTACATTCGAGCATCCTTCCGGGGAATGATTTGTTCGCGAGGATCCGGAATAGCGGGGGCGATCGCCGAGTCAGGGAAGTCAGTGAGGGTATTGGGATGGCTGTCTGATTTGCGAACGGCCCATGCGGCCTTCTGTTCTAGCCCATGGATGGACGCAGCGGGAACGTCCTCAGGACGTTCCCGCTTGCCGAGTGCTCAATTTTGCAAGCAGGGTTAGTCAGACTTGCGGTTCGAGCTTAGGAATGAGAATTGAATCAGTTGGGATAGCCGTCTCGGCTGTCCCCAGGCAGGCATCTTGCCTGCCCTAACCATTTGGATGTTATTTGATCCTCATTCCTTACACCCCTGCTGGGACGTTTTTCACTTGGTCTGGGCTGCGGGGGTTGCCTTGCAGAGACTCGCCTTCTAAAAAGGAACGCAGCATCCAAGCGGCTTCTTCATACTCTTCCATTAAGCCGGTCAAAAAGTCTGCCGTGCCTTCATCGTTGTATTGCTCGGAGCACTGGTTGATGTGCTCACGCAGGTTACGCACGATCTGTTCATAATCGGTAGACAGCCGCGTCACCATTGCCGTCACGTTGGGCAGGTCGTTGGGATGCTCTTTGATCGTGGCATACCGCAAAAAGCCTTCAGCGGTGCCGAGGGGATAGCCACCCAAAGCGCGAACACGCTCGGCAATGACGTCCACATGCTGCGACAAAGCTTCGTACTGTTCTTGCCAAAGCTCATGCATCGAGCGGAACTGCGGGCCAACGACGTCCCAGTGATATTTGCGAGTTTTGACGAGCAGCAGATAGACATCCGCTAAGTTGCGGTTCAGCAGCTCAATGACGCCACATCGCTGTTCTTCCGTTAGTCCAATATGGATAGGTCGCATAGACTCCTTGGCTCATCTACACTTCCATCCAAACCAATTTGAAGTTTTGTTGCATCCCCGCGTAGTTATACCTCGCCTCTACCGATCGCTAGAGGTGGACGGGTCGTGGCTTATCGCACTAAGCCGGTGCGGAGGGCGCGAACGGCGGCCTGGGTGCGATCGCTGGCGCTGAGCTTATTGAGAATATTGCACACGTGAGTTTTCACGGTACCCACGGTGATGTAAAGCTCTTCGGCAATTTTGGCGTTGCTAAAGCCGGCCACAATGAGTTCCAACACTTCCAGTTCCCGCTCGGTGAGGGGCGTCATTTCCAACACTTGGGTGTAGTTGTCGCTGTCGCTGCCGGGGCCGCTCACGGCTCCTGGCGGCGCAATGCGTTTGGCTTGACTGAGGACGATACGGGCGATCGCGGGGTCAATCCAGACCTGGCCCTCGTGGGTCAGGCGAATGGCCTCCACCAACTGCTGCACATCGACATCCTTCACACTGTAGGAGTCGGCCCCAGCAGCAAAGGCGGCCATCACCGACTCTTCGGTGTCGTGCATGGTCAGCATCAAAATTTTCGTGGCGGCGGGCTGCTCTTTGTCGAGACTGTCTTTAAATTGGCGGGTCACTTCAATGCCGTCGATGTCAGGCAAGCCAATATCGACGATCGCGACGTCGGGCTGCAACTGGTTGAGCAGCGCCAACCCGTCGTGTCCATTAGCGGCTTCGCCGACAACGGCAATTTCAGGATGTTGTTGAAGACCAGCCTTGAGCCCCATCCGAGTTAGGTCGTGGTCTTCAATAATGATGATGCGAATTTCGTTCATTAGAAAATTGATTACTGAATAACGGGTTAACACTGAATAATGGGTTAACAAAGATGGGCGGCGACGCCACTGTTAGCTTAGGTTGACTTTGAACCAACGGTGGCAGCTGCTTGACCAGCAATGACCCCAGGGTGAGTATATTCACAACTTAAAAGGGAAATGCTAGCGCATAGATGCTATAGATGGCTGGCGGGTGGCAAGTGGGCGATCGCTGGAGGCAGGATCATACGCCTACAATTTCAATATTTATCATTGACTGGCTTCTGGCGAAAGTCAGAAATTGCTTCCCCCAAACGATAGAGAATCTATCGATATACTGCGATCGCCGCTACAGTTTTGATTTTGGTTCCCTTTGCCTCCACTCAAGTCCCTGTATAGCCAGTATTTGCAGATTTCACAGACAGCCCTGATGGAGGGTGGCCTGCGGCGCTGCCCACCGGGCCAATCTATCTCTTTAGAATGAGGAAGCTTTATTCCTTGGTTTCATACCGTTAATATGTCAAAGTTTAATGTGTCAAAGTTCACCCATGGTTGACCTGGGCATGAAACGTCGTTCAAAGTTGGCAATATGGCTCTCATTAGGCCAGGGTAAATAGATTGCAGGTTTCATGATAGACAGATCGGGCCTGAGTTTGCTCTGAGCCTTGGGGGCAAGTTTCAGCCGAGAGGGTGCATGGGAGGTCAGGCGTAATCTTAAATCAAGGCTGGGAACGGATTGCGATCGGGGTAGCGATGCCAAATTTCACTGACGAATACCCTGGCAGGCAAAGGGTGGCGCGGGAGCCAAAACTCAGCTTTAGCCGACGTCAAGGCCAAGTTTTATTCCTTTTGAGGGAGGTCGCTCCTCTTCCAGGGCTCGCAGGGTTTCTGAGAGGGGAGTGCCATAGTGACAGCCACATCTGACGTGACAACCATGGGCATAGAATTTGCGGAACGCCCTTTGCGAATTTTAATGGTGGACGACGACGAAGCCGATCGAATGTTGCTGCGTCGGACTTTGCGACAGACTGGGCTAAGGCTGGCAGATGTGGCTGAGGTGGGGTATGGGGAAGCCGCGATCGCCGCGATCTACGACGCCCCCTATGACTGTGTCTTTCTCGACTATCGGTTGCCCGACCTGGATGGTCTGCAACTGATTCAGCAACTGCGGGCGCAGGAGGTAACGACCCCGCTGATTGTGCTGACGGGGCAAGGCGATCAAGAAATCGCTGTCGAGCTGATGAAAGCAGGCGCTTCTGACTACGTCGATAAATCGAAGCTGACGGCGGATTTGTTGGCGCAATGTGTGCGCAGTGCCATGCGCGTCTACGAAGCCGAAGCCGCTGTCCGTCAGGCCCAGCAAGAGTTGCAAATCACCAATGCGCTACTGCTGCAACAAAACCAAGCGTTAGAAGAACATCGCCGCGAAATTCAGCGGCAAAACATTGAGGTAATGCGGGCCTCACGGCTCAAGTCCGAGTTTTTAGCCACCATGTCTCATGAGCTACGGACGCCCTTAAACGCGATTATCGGCTTTTCACAATTACTCATCCGGCGACGCGAAAAAGTCTGGACCACGCAACAGGTTGAGATGGTCGAACGGATTTACAGCAATGCCCAACATTTGCTGGGATTGCTGAACGAAATTCTCGACTTTTCGAAGTTGGGGGCTCGGCGCTTAGAGCTGCAGCCAGAGCTGGTTAATCTGGCTCAGCTCGCCCACGACACCATTGCGGAAATGCAGTCCCTGGCGGAACCCAAAAAACTCCAACTCTTGTTGGAGGTGCAACTCGATGACCCGATGGTGACGAATGATCCGCTGCGATTACGGCAGATTCTAGTCAATCTGGTGTCTAACGGTCTGAAATTTACCGAGGCGGGGCAGGTAGTCGTCAAGATCACCCCAGCCGATGATTCACCCTTTGGTGATTTCCTGATCAAGGTGACTGACACGGGCAGCGGCATTCATCCCGAAGATCTGACTACCATTTTTGAGGCGTTTCGCCAGGTGGATCAGGGGCACACCCGCAAGCATGGTGGCACGGGTTTGGGGCTAGCCATTGTGGATGCCATTGTGGCGCTCATGGGGGGGCAGATTTGGGTCGAGAGCACGCCGCAAGTGGGCACGACCTTCTTCATTCAATTGCCCCGGCAAGTGGGTCAAACTGCATGAGTCAGTCCTTTCCCCCCACGTTTCAGTGGGGAGTGGCGACGGCAGCTTACCAGATTGAAGGGGCCACTGAGACCGACGGCAGAAAACCCAGTGTCTGGGATACCTTTAGTGCCCAACCGGGACGAGTGATGCAGGGCGATACGGGGGCGATCGCTTGCGACCACTATCACCGCTACCCCGAGGATCTGCAATTGCTGGCCGACTTGGGGGTGCAGCACTATCGCTTGAGTATTGCCTGGCCCCGCATTCTCCCCGATGGCACGGGCCTGGTGAATGACGCTGGCCTCGCCTTTTACCAACGCCTGATCGATGGGCTGCTGGCCCACGGCATTACCCCCCATGTCACCCTCTTTCACTGGGACAGCCCCCAAGCACTGGAAGATCGCTACGGCTCCTGGCGCAGTCGGCAAATGGCCCACGACTTTGCCGATTATGTGACGGTGGTGGTGCAAGCGTTGGGCGATCGCGTGCAGCATTGGATGACCCTCAACGAAATCTTTTGCTTTACCCACCTGGGCTACGGCGTGAACCAAAGGCCTCCCCATGCCCCCGGCACCGTCGTGGCGTCTCTCAAGGAAGTGTGGCAGACTTCCCACCATGCTTTGCTGGCTCACGGTCTGGGTTGTCAGGCCATTCGGGCGGCTGCGCCCCAACCCTGCACCGTTGCTCTGGTGGATAACTTTTTGGCGACGGTGCCCCTGACGGAGACGCCCGCCGACATCGCCGCCGCCCAGCAAGCCTTTCCCACCGTCGGCACCAATGGCGGCATCATCTTTCCGGCATTGACGGGGGAGTACAGTGCAGCGCTGTTAGCTCAGCTGGGCGATCAGGCCCCGGACATTGCCCCCGGCGACCTGGCAACGATTCATCAGCCCCTCGATGCGCTGGGATTCAATGTCTACAGTGGGGTTTACGTGCGGGCAGTGGAGGCTGCTTCCGGTTATGAAGTGTTGCCCTTTCCTCAGGGCTATCCCCGATTGCACATGCCCTGGCTGCACATCGTGCCCGAGAGTCTCTACTGGGGCGTGCGCCACGTCAGCACCCCGCTCCAGCGACCCGACTTGCCCGTTTTCATTAGCGAAAACGGGTGTGCCGCCCTGGACGAAGTCACCGACGCGGGCGAAGTGCTGGACCTCGATCGCATTCACTACCTCCGTCAATATTTGCAGGCGGCTCAGCGGGCCGTGGCGGAGGGCTATCCCCTACAGGGCTACTTTTTGTGGAGCCTGATGGACAACTTTGAATGGAGTTATGGCTACGATCGCCGCTTTGGCCTCACCTACATCGACTACGCGACCCAACAGCGCCTTCCCAAAGCCAGCTACCACTGGTATAAACAGTGCATCGCTGAAGGCCGAATTGTGTAATCGATCTTTATGCCGATGAGTTGAGGCTGCCCTGCGTCCCTATGGAGCCGTTACTGCCATGACTGACCTGATCTGTTGGGCTGTGGGATTTAGCATCCTGTGGGCCGGGCTGAAGTTTTTTGACGATGAAGTCATTGTGATTGTGAGTTTGCTGGTGGGGTCGGCGTTTGTGTTGGTGGGTTTGCTCTCAGCCCCAACGCCGCTACAGATCGGCATCGAGGTTGTGTTGATCGTGACGGTGTTTCATATTTGTATGGAATGCATGGGCCGAGGCGATCGCGCCTGACCCGCTCGGGGCTGACGCTGCACAACCGGAGCCAGAGCGTTACAGTATGTAACGTTGCATGGGAGTGCGGTATGCCGGAGGGGCCAGAGATTCGCAAGGCGGCGGACAAGATCGAAAAAGCGATCGCCCGCCAACCCACCCAGGCAGTCTTTTTTGCCTTTGAGCATTTGCAGCCCTATGCCGAAAAGTTGACTGGTCGCACCGTGACCCACCTCTCGACCTATGGCAAAGCGCTGGTCACCCACTTCGATAATGATCTGTGCGTTTATACCCACAATCAGCTCTACGGCAAATGGGTGGTGCGCAACGCCTACAACTATCCCGATACCAATCGGCAATTGCGGTTTGCCATCCACACCGAGCGCAAGTCGGCCTTGCTCTACAGCGCTTCAGACATTGAGGTATTGGCGGCGGCAGCGTTGCCCCATCATCCCTTCATTCAACGCTTAGGGCCTGACATTTTAGATCCTGCCGTCACCCGTGAACAGATTTTGGCTTGGGTGCAGGCCAAGGCGTTTTATCGGCGACAATTTACGACGCTGCTGCTCGATCAGGGGTTTCTCTGTGGCGTGGGCAACTATCTGCGTAGCGAGATCTTGTTCGTCAGCCGCATTCACCCCACGCAGCGACCGACGGATTGCGATCGCGACCAACTGGCCCGGTTTGCCGATGCGGCCCTCGCCATTCCGCAACAGTCTTATCAGCACAGGGGCATCACCAACGACCTTGACATCGCCGCCGACCTCAAAGCCCAGGGCTGGCCCCGTCGTCACTATCGCCACTGGGTGTTTGGGCGGGAGGGGCAGGGCTGTTTTGTTTGCGGCACGCCCATTGTCAAGGAGCGATCGGGCGGTCGCCGCTATTACTATTGTCCCCATTGCCAATCGGTCGCTTAGCAGCGGTGCCGGGCGAAAGGCGATCGCACTAAGATGACGAGGGTTCTGTGATCAAAAGGCGGCGTCGATATGTCACCACAACTGTTGGGATTGCTGGTCGGGGGCTTTTTGCCGGCGCTGTTTTACGGGGTGTCCAGCGTCTTTGCCAAAACCAGCTCAAATGCGGGGATGTCGGTGGGGGGCCATCTCTTTTTTATTGGCCTTGCCGTCAGCCTGACGGGGGCGCTGTTTAACGTGGTTTGGCCGGGGACGGTGCCGTCGGTGGCGGCGGCGATTTCTTCGTCGATGCAGGGGTTTTTGTGGGCGTTAGGTACGGGCGGGGTGGTGCTGGGATTGGTGAAGTATCAGGCTCCGCTGGCGAAGCTGGTGCCGCTTTACAACATGAATACGCTGGTGACGGCGGGGCTAGCGCTGGTGCTGTTTGCGGAATGGCGAGACACGGACCCCATCCGTTTATTGATGGGGGCGGGGTTGATTGTGCTCGGTGGCGTCTTAGTGTCGGGAGCGTGAGGGGTGAGCGGGTGAAGGGGCGATCGCTGATGGGCCACTGCCCTCAGCAATCAGCCTGTTTACCTATATGTTATGCCCAAAGATATAAACAAAAGTTGTGTTGGCTTAAGCGATCGGCGCTCAGACTTAGGAGGTCTCTGGAAAAGAATTTCCCACTTGTAGGGTGTCATGAGCGCAGCGTAATGCACCACAGTCCGGTATTTTTGTTTCTGAAGATCCCCTTAAGCGATCGGCGTTAAGTGATCAGCCGTTAAATAAAGTACCAAACGTTTTGATCATCGTAGGGTGCATTCGCGAAGCAATGCACCAAGGAGACAGGCAAAAATTGGTACTTATTTTATTTTCTTGCGAGTCCCTAAGGCTTAAATTTTGGGTATTCAGCATTCACCTAAGAGATTGCATTGTTGACTCGGATTTACAATTCATTTTGGCCTAGAGTGTCTTGTATGCTGTCACTGACCATTTGTTCATCAAGTTTGACGTTTACGTTATATTCGTCTTTGTAACTAGTCGCAAGTTGTGTTTTCAGAGCCTTAACAACACGTTCCGATTCCAGCGCCCTTAGAATGCGTTTCTTGCTCGTACAAGCTACCTCATGACTTTTCTTCTCTAAGTCACCACAAAAAACAGCTCTTGGAGAGATTAAGTACAAATTTTCTGCATCTTCTTCACTGACACCATCCTCGTCAAGAAGGGCAACATCAAATACCTCGATAAACTTAGGATCTTTTCCCGGCTGTGGGATCACACGGTATAGCTTCCAAATTAGACCATTAGTAATAACAATCCATTCTGCAGAGAAGTTCATGGCATATCCTGCAGCTTGGTCTCTCACTTGACTTCTAAGGTGAGACTTGGTGTTTTTGCACTCGATGACGAGGAAAACCTGATCATTTTGATGGAGAACGATGTCTGCCGATTGGCCTAAAACTTTAACCTCTGTCTTGATGTTTTTGCTTTGGTCATAGCCGAGAGCATGCACTAATGCATTACAACACCAAATCCGGATATCTTCCTCAGAGCTTTTCCTGGCGGCAATTTCAGCTAATTGAGGATGCAGTTTGCGAAAACCGTTTCGAATACTGTCAATTGTTTCCTGTTTAATTTCTGATTTGCTTCGCCGCCGTCGTCGCCTCGCTTCATATTCCGTCTCTCCTGATTCTTGTGCGTTTTCAATTGAGGCAATTTCCAGAGGCGTAGCGTCAACTAATTTAGCTGTAAAGATAGACTTACATTTAGAACAACGTACGGGTTTGCCGAGCCTATCCTGATGCTTCTTAGCAACTCTGAATCGAGCACCACATTCGTCACATACAGTCGTTCCAATATACTCATGTCATTGTGAAATCTCTTTTTGAAATTAGAAACGAGGTGTCTGACCGCCTAGCTCCAGGGGACTGACCTCTTAACTATCTTTCCCCCTCCTCATCCTTGAATCACGGTGGCTTACCGAGAAATTACTGAGTCTCCTTTGTGATGCCGAATGGCTGCCATGGCTCCGTCAAACGAACAAGCAATCCTTGAATCGTGCGGCTGAATTGGTGTCATCCTGAAATCAGCCCTCGACTGCACTGTTGTCCCGAATATGGCCAATACCGAGATTTACGACTCCCTCTACCACACGATCGCTGAGCTGGTGATGTGTCATTCCCCCAGTGGGGCGGAGCGCGAGATTAATGAATATCTGTTTGATCGCTTAACGGCTCTGGGCATTGAGCACTGGCAAGACGATGCCGATAACATCGTGGCGTGCTTGCGGGGCAGTGGCGAAGGGGCGATCGCCATCACCGCTCATAAAGATGAAATCGGCGGCATTGTGAAAGCCATCCAACCTGATGGGCGCGTCTCAGTGCGGCGGTTGGGGGGTTCCTTTCCCTGGGTGTATGGCGAAGGGGTCGTCGATTTTTTGGGAGATCACGAAACCCTGTCCGGCATCTTGTCCTTTGGGTCGCGGCACGTCTCCCACGAATCGGGGCAAAAGCTCCAGCAAGAAGGCACAGCCGTCACCTGGGAGACCGCCTGGGTAGAGACCAAGCGATCGCCCACCGAATTGGCCGAAGCGGGCGTCCGACCCGGCACCCGGATGGTCGTCGGTAAACACCGCAAGCAGCCCTGTCGCCTGGGTGACTACATCGCCAGCTATACCCTCGACAACAAAGCCTCCGTCGCCATTTTGCTGGCCCTGGCCGAGTGGCTGGATGCGCCCGGCAAAACGATTTACCTGGTCTTCTCCGCCAAAGAAGAGGTGGGCGCGGTGGGGGCGCTGTATTTTAGCCATCGTCAGCGGCTCGATGCCCTGATTGCGCTCGAAATTTGTCCCCTGTCGGAGGAATATCCCATCGAGGCGAGCGCTGCGCCGGTGTTGCTGTCGCAGGATAAATATGGCATCTACGACGAAGACCTCAATCAACAGTTGTGGCAGGCCGCCCAGGCCCGGCAATGTCCGGTGCAGCCTGCGGTCATCAGCGGGTTTGGCAGCGATGCGTCGATCGCGATGACCTTTGGCCATGTGCCCAGGGCGGCTTGTTTGAGCTTTCCCACCCACAACACCCACGGCTTCGAGATTGCCCACTTAGGCGCGATCGCCCACTGCATCGAGATCTTAGAACAGTACTGTAACGACCTATAACGGCAGCCCGGTTCCCCGGAGGCTGTTCCCTAAAATGAGGACAGGACTGGCCGTCGCGATCGCGCGGGGATCAGGCCCTCGCCAGCGTATCTGGTATGGGGCTTGTCCGCTGATGTCGCCAGCGGCCATGACTGACCTTGACCTGGGAGAGACTCAGATGACCAAAACGGTCGCCGATGTGATGACCCGTGACCTCTTGACGGTCACCCCCGAAACCCCTCTGCCAGAGGCGATCCAACTGCTGGCAAAAAATCGGATTAGCGGCTTGCCGGTCGTGACCACCGATGGTCAGCTAACCGGGGGGCTGTCCGAAGCTGACCTGATGTGGCAGGGGACCGGTGCGCCCCTACCGGCGGATATCATGCTGCTCGATAGCGTCATTTATCTCGAAAATCCCGCCCGCTACAACGAAGAAGTGCACAAAGCCCTGGGCCAGACGGTGGCCGAAGTGATGGGCCATGAAAAAGTCTGTACCACTCACCCCGAGGCGTCGTTAAAAGAGGCGGCTCAACTCATGCACCACAAAAAAGTCACGCGCCTACCTGTCCTCGACCAGCAGGGGACGCTGGTGGGCATTTTGACCCAAGGGGACATTGTGCGGGCTTTAGCCGAAAGCTATCAAGATGCGTCCGCTGACATGGCAGGATAGTAAAAACGGTGGCGTAGACTACACCGCGATCGCCCCCATTCTTTGTGACCGAGGAGACTGCCATGAGCCCCACCCCCGAGAGTGTCAAACAGCAAATCGAATCGTCCGACCTGGGGGATCGCTTGCGCGGCGTCAATCAAGCCCGAGAGCTGGAACCCGCGATCGCTTATGAGTTGATCGTGCAAGCCTGCAAAGACGACAATGCCCGCGTGCGGTATGCCGCTTTTAGCCAAATGGATACCCTGGGGGATCAAAATCGCCAGCAGACTTTGGCGCTGTTGTTGGATGCCCTGCTCCATGATCCCGAGGCGGATGTGCAGTCTGCCGCTGCCGATGCTCTGGGTGGCCTCAGACTGACCGAAGCCTTTGACCAACTGCGGTCAGTGTATGAATCGACCAATGAGTGGCTCCTGAAGTTCAGCATTATCGCTGCCCTGGGCGAATTGGGCGATCCCCGTGCCTTTGAGTTGCTGACGGAGGCGGTGGAATCTGACATTACCTTAGTGTCAACGGCGGCGATCGGTTCGCTCGGTGAGCTGGGTGATCCCCGAGCGGTGCCGGTCCTCCTGCCCTACATCGACGCCGATGATTGGCAAGTGCGCCATCGCCTCACCCAAGCCCTGGGGCAGTTTGATACGCCTGAGGCCAAAGCGGCGCTCGAACGGCTGAGCCAAGACACCTCCGCCACCGTGGCGGAAGCGGCAAAACGCCACATTCCCAGTTAGCGATGGGGCGGGAATAGCGTTTTAACGTTGGAGTCCGCTCTCAGGCACCCACATCTCACCCTTTTCATCGTTTGGTGGGTCGCGATCGCCCCTGAGTCATGGCTCTCAGGGGCCAGGGGCAGGTGGCAAAGCTTGGCATAACTGGCTAGCTTCCCGTGGGCAAATCAGGGTTCAACAACATATCTGTTTGTAAAGCGCAAGACATTTAAGTATTTAAAATCTGACTTATAAAAAAGAAGCGGCTTTATCTCAATCAGGGTTCTGGAGCCTAATCCGCTGGGTCTATTTTCAGGGATTCTATTGATATAATGGTAGAGAAAATCCATGCTTTCAAAATTCCCATTTAAGTCAATCGCAAGCCCTATAGGCACTTTCAGCGACTGACGCTGCTTATTTTAAATTTCCCTGTTTGGGTACCCGGGGTTTGCAAAAGCCCGACCTTGTTTGACTGTTAAGTTTTGTTAGTTCTCTGGAGGATATCCAGTGGTAGCTCTTTTCCAGCCCTCCGTTCAGCCACATTGGGGCAGTTTGAGCTTTGTGTCAACGCTGTATTTATGTCCTGTGCTTGATCGGCTCATGGATAAAGTACCGCAAAAATGGCAAGCCGAAATTCGCCTGGGTTTGCAAGAAGCGCTCGTCAACGCGGTCAAACACGGCAATCATCTCGATCCCCGTAAAGTGATTTCAGTCCGCTACAAAACCTCTGGTAGCCAGTACTGGTGGATTATTGAGGATCAGGGCGGCGGGTTTGATTTTGAGCACTGCCGCTGTGATACCACCGAAGCGATTGATGAGGCGACCGTGGTCGTGGATGACTGCGGTCGAGGGCTTTACATCCTCAATCAGATTTTCGATGAAGTGCAGTGGTCTCAAGGCGGCAGAGAGTTGCATCTCTGCAAACGCATTCATCGCTGGTTTGGCCTTCCGCTAGTCTGCTGAAGTTGGCTTAGCGCCATGGGTCGGGCAGGGCGGTGCAGTAAGGCTGTGATCAAGCCAGCCAACGGCTTGTTGCAGGCGGCTGAGGGCTTCTTCCGGCTGATCTTTGAGCAAATATACCAAAGCGGCGGCGGCTTGCTCTTGCGCCCGTACTTTGCGGTTGCGATTGAGGCGATGCCAGTCGTTGGGCTTAATGGCAAGGCGCGCCGCGATCGCTTGAGTCAGTTCTAAATCGCTCAGGTTTTGGAGATCAGGGGGGTGGGTCTGTGGTTGCATGGTGGGCCTGCGGTAAATGTGGGTATGATCAGCGCTACTAGGTCTTCCACTTCCATTGTGCATATGAATCGCCGAATCAGGCGTTTGCGTCGGCAGCAAAGACGACATCACTGGCAGATTCGAGGAGCCTTCTCGCCGCTCTCGGAGCATGACTGGCAGGGGTTTGACGCAGCCTTGACGCAGCTGGAGACCGCCGTGCAAAGTTTGCGCGAGCGCTTTGAGCGGGTGCGGCATTTGCAAGCCCAGCAGTCCCAACTTGAGGAACAACTGCAAGTCGCCGACCTCAGCCCCGATACCGTAACGCAACTGCACAACCGGCTGCACGATCTGGAAATGCAGCTAGAAAGCCACCTGTTCGACTGGCGATCGCTGCGCGAACCCTTCTGGCAAGCCGTCCGCTTTGGGGGGCTGGGCATCATTATCGGCTGGATTTTGCACGCGATCGCCGCTCGCTAGTACTGCTCGGCGTCAATTTGCTCACCCATTGGCCCTCACCCTAAATCCCTCTCCCAACGTGGCTGCCGCTTATACATTAAGTTTCTGACTTACTGCTTTCAGTGGTTTAGCCCCCTTTTCTGGTATGCCCGGAGGGCTTTAAGCCCCCAATTCTGGGGGACTTCAAACTCCGGTCTCCCCCCAAAATTGGGGGGACTAAGGGGGGCGAGTGCGCCTGTTGAGGTGGCAATCGAGATGTGTATAAGCGGCAGCAAAGTTGGGAGAGGGATTTAGGGTGAGGGCCAAGGGTGTGCAAATTTACGCCGCACTGTACTAGCGTGCGAGATTGAGGCTGTCCCAGAGTAGAAGCCGGGTTTTTAGCAGTACTGTACCGATGCTCTAGGCATCAACACTAAACCCGGCCAGTTGTGCCCCACCCCAAGGGCCAACAGCGCAGTCTACTGGGCCGGAACCGCAAAAGGCGTGTCTATCGGCTCCAGCCGCCCCTGGGTCACTAGGGCCTCATGGATAATGGCGATCAATTCCGCCCGAGTGGCTGGCTGCTGCGGCTCTAGCTGTTGGGGGTCGGGATGGTTCACAATGATGCCTTCGGCGGCGGCGGCAGCTACCTGAGGTCTGGCCCAGCCAGGCAGATTTTGCGCCCCTTGCAAGGGATTTAAGGTTGCGTCAACATCACTGGGAGGAGCCAAATCTAAGCCTGTTGCCAGGGTAATCAGCACTTGATATCGCGGCACTAGCTCATTGGGCTTAAAGGTCTCGTCGGGAAACCCCGTCATATAACCTGCATCGACGACTTGCTTGATGGCGGCGGCGGCCCAGTAGTCTGGGGCGATGTCGGTGAAGTTCAGCGATCGCTTGGGCTGTTCTGCGCCGACAAAAGAACTGTTGAGCAGGGCGGCTAACTCGGCCCGTGTGAGTTCTTTGTCGGGCTGCAGTTCGCCACTGGGTAAATTAGGCAACAAGCCTTCTTCGTACAAGCTGACGATGTAAGGATAGGCCCAATAGTCTGCCGACACATCCGAAATATCTAACTCGGGCAGCGCCTCTGACGCCTCGGTAGTTTCATTCTCCAGATCGGCAGCCGCATCAGCCGTCACCGCTGGCGCTGCATTGGCTCCTGCAATAGCGGCGGCAGAGGAGCCGATTACAGTCCGATCGCGCCCCTTGTCAATATCGATTGAATCAATCCGTCTTTGCGATCGCGGCGCGGCTTCCATCGAGTCGCCCGCGCGCCCTCGGTCCCTCCCTGCGAAGGGGGTAAAACCCTCGTCGGATTCGGCAGCGTTGAGGCCAACCGCTGGGTCATCTGCGCTTACCACCGTATCTGGGCTCCCAGGAAGATTGACAATCGGACCCAGAAACTGTTGACCGCGAGTCCATCCCCACCACAAGATGGCCCCGATTGTCAAAAAGGCAATGGCAATGGCGATCGCTTCATCGTTGTCTCGCGAAGGACGAGCAGGCTGTCTATCATTCGGCTCAGGGGGGGGCAGATTGACCATGATATTGAACCTAAAACTTCACAACTGGGGCTTTATAGGGTCATCCTACTGCCAGCAAGCAATTTCTGCTGGGAATGTGCCCAAAATACCAGATTATGTTTGAAAAGGCAGGCCTTGCAAGATTGATTTGCGCCAGCAGGTTTGAGCGCAATTAGCGGATTGCTCAAAGCAAATCCGATTGCTGAAGCTATGCCATGACAAGTGCCCCATGCCTATGGCGCAGTCTCAACTCGCTTAGCTGGGGGTGTTTAAGCGAATGGGAGTCCACTGCCCCTTACCAATTCTGCACTCGATTTAACCCGCTGTGCTTCATCAGCCTGGAGGTCGCTATCGGGTTGTTGGCCGGGGCTTAGTTTGCCCCAAAATAATAACCCCCCGACATCGGAGATGCCGGGGGGGCTTTAGATATAATCAGTTCAATTTGGTGAGTTGGTTCAGTTTAGTGCGGAGCCAGGATAGGTGTCTTTCGACAATTCCATAATGCCCCATCGCCTCTCAGGGCTCTACCCCTCCTGGATAGATTTATCTAAAAAAGAAATTCCCCACTCATTCCTTGAACTTTGAGCTAAGTGTAGCGCTCAATACTGTGGGATGAGGCCAGAACCCTTAAGCAGGGGTGTTTTGCAGTTCCGGCTGTTCCTCGGGCAAAATCGCCCCTTCGACCGGGCATACCTGTAGACAGATACCACAGTCAATGCAGGTCGAAAAATCAATCCAGTACCAGTCGGTGCCTTTGGCATTTTTGCTGGGGCCTTCGTGAATACAGGCGACTGGGCAAGCATCGACACAATCGGCTACCCCTTCACAAACGTTGGTCACAATCGTGTGGGCCATCAATCTTAACTCCTATGCAGCGGCGTTAGCGGCGCAACTTCTCGGGTTTTGCTCCACCCAGAGAAATAAGTGCCCTTATCTAGTCTATCGCTTCAATGGCGGGAGGCTGCGCGTCAGCAATCCAGGCGATGCGGTGAATGTGGCGATCGCGGGCCCGTTGGCGAATGGTTTCGGCATTGTCTTCGGGTTCCAGGTACAGCTCGACCCGCACGACGGCTTCGGCCTCGCGAATGGTCTGAGCATACTGAAAAGCCGCGATCGCCGCTTGGGGCGTTTTAGGCACCACCAGCCAATCACTCGGCGGGGTCGCTTGGGGCAAACACCCTGTCCCCATCAGAGCCTGATGGAGATTTTCGACATTCAGCATGAAGCCAATGCCGGGATAGCTGCGCCCCTTAGGATCAAACACCCCGAGCAGGTTGTCGTAGCGTCCGCCTTTGCCCATCACCTGTCGCCCTTGGGGAGTGTTGGCGACCACTTCAAATATAATTCCCGTGTAGTAGTCAAACGACTGAATCAAACTCAGATCCAGAATCACCGGGGGCTGCTTTTCGGCGCTGTACAGTAGCTCTACCAGGGATTTTAGCTCGTTGACGATGGCCTGCTGGTCAGCGGTGAGGCCCATCTGACTGACGGCTTGCAGCACGTCTTGGGGCCGTCCCCGCAGATCCATCATTTGCAAGGCTCGCTGCCGCAGAGCCTCGGGCAAATCCAGCGTTTCCAGGGTGATGCGGTCGAGCTGGGCGATCGCCCGCCGCACCGTCCCGCGCACTCCGTCGGGGAAGATCTCCAACAGCGATCGTGTCAGCCCCGCGTTGCCCAAAATCAACTGCCAGTCCGTGAGTTGTAGCGTTTCGATGCCACTCAGCAACAACTGCACCGTTTCCGCATCCGCCAGAATGCCCCGAATGCCCAACAGTTCGACCCCAGCCTGGTAATACTCTCGCTGGCCTGACTGATTGCCCTTGGCGGCGCGGCTAAAGACATTAGCGGTGTAATACAGCCGCTGGGGATAAGTGACCTGAGCCATGCGGGTCACCGCTGCCCGCGCGATCGAGGCGGTCAGTTCTGGCCTGAGCCCCAACCGCTCAGGGCCATTGCCTTGGAGTTGAATCACCGAAGACTGAGCGATCGCGCCCCCGGCCATCAGGGTATCTAGACTCTCGACGGTCGACGTAATAATGCGGTGATAGCCCCACCGCTGAAACGTTTCTTCGAGGCGTTCTTCAATCCAGTACTTTTGGGCAACATCCAGCGGCAATAGATCCCGCGTCCCTGATGGCGGTTGATAGCTCATTTACTTTTGTTTTCCTCCAAACAGACCAAACAAGCCTCCTTTTGACTTGGCCGGTGCGCTTTTAGCACTTGCGCTAGGAGCCTTTTTGGTAGAAACCTGTGACAACTTAGCATCCAGTTCCTGGGCGAGTTGGTTTTCAGGATCTAATTCCAACGCCCGCTTGAGATGAATCTTGGCCATTTTCGGTTGCCCCCCTTGCAGATAGTAGGCGGCGAGTTGACTGTGACACTGGCCATTCGTAGGATGCGATTTAACCGCATCGCGCATTTCTAAAATGGCGCGGGAATAGTCTTTTTTGAGGGCAAACTCCGCCGCCCGGTTGAAGGAGCTTTCGATAATGGCTTCTCGTTGCTGCCTGGGCGAAGGCGGCGGCGGTGGGGCTTGGGATCTGGACGCAGCCGGGCTGGAGGCCTTAGCGGCGGGGCTCGATGCAGTCCCTGAAGACTCTTTAGAGGCGATCGCGCCACTGCTGCTACTGTCTGCCGTACTCATGAGATAAGCCAGATTGAGTTCACTAAGCTGCCCCGTGATCTCTAAGACATGATCGATGGCTTCATACTGGCGTTCTGCCAGAGCTTTGAGGCTGTTGTTGTAAACCGAGGTGGGATTATTGCTCTTCGCGATTTCCTTCGCGGCCTCCGCTTGCAGGTTCACGGTGGGTTGCCGACTGAGGCGCTGACCCCGTAACCGGAGCACGACCAAATGCTCCGTCTTCGATTTTTCCTGGTTCAGCACTTCATAAGCAGGGTTAACCATTTTGGAGAGCAGCTCATTGGCCTTACGGCGCTCGTCATCGTTGCCGCCGCGCAAACTATCGGGATGCAGTTTGCGGGCAATTTGGAGATAGCGCTTGCGAATGACCTTGGCATCGGCATCTAGAGACACCCCTAAAATGGCGTGATAATCAGTGAGGTCAAACTGAAATAACCCTTGCTCGATATTCATATCCGTTAACTCTTCCCTGCCTCGTATGGCATTCTCCTGATTCCTACCTGTAATGCCGCGTGTGGTTGAACCTGTCTCAGCTCGATTTGATAGCACATTGGCCAGTGGAATGGCCAAGCCCCTGATGGTGGATGGTTGGATAATTATTCAGCGATCGCCATGGGCTGAAAATTATCGAAAGGTTTTACCTGTTGTAACACCTGGCTAAGGATAGTGTGGATTCGGCTATTCGTGGCCAAGATGCGACCCGACTGGATATCAAAATCAGTTTCATCATAGGCGGTCACGCGCCCTCCTGCCTCTTCGACCAATACGACCCCTGCTGCCAGATCCCAGGGCGATAATCCTCGTTCCCAATAACCATCTAGGCGACCGCAGGCCACATAGGCGAGGTCTAGCGAGGCGGCTCCGCCCCGCCGCACCCCCTGAGTGAGGTGAGTCAGGTGACAAAATTCTGCATAGTTGTTATCAACCCGTTCGTGGCGATCGTAGGCAAATCCTGTGACCAGCAAACTTTCAGAGAGTTTTTGGGTGGTCGAAACGCGAATGGCGCGGCGGTTGAGCGTGGCCCCCTGGCCTTTCGCCGCTCGAAAGAGGTCTTGGTGGAAGGCATCAAAAATTGCGCCCACAGCGGGATGCCCATCGATCAGTAACCCGACGGAGACGGCGGAAAACGGATACTGGTGGGTGTAGTTTGTCGTGCCGTCCAGGGGATCGATCGCCCAGAGAAAAGGACTGTCGGCGGCTGCGCCTGAGCTACCCGATTCTTCTGCCAGGATGGGGTGATCGGGCAGATGGCGCGCCAACACGTCCAAGACTGCCACTTCGGCGGCTTTGTCCGCTTCGGTGACGAGATCCCCAGGTCGGCCCTTCTTTTCAATGTGCTCTAGCTGGCCCCAATAATTTTGCAGGACGGCCCCTCCGGCTAGCGCCGCTTCGGTAGCGACCTCCAGATAGCGCTGCAAATCTTGTTCGCTGACTGCCGTCATCCCGTTATTCCGTAATTGCTCATTCATAGTTTAAGGGGAATGCGATCGCCCGCGAAAAGCCGCTGCCGGTTCGCGCAGGGGCTGCGTCGGACTCCAAATGCCCAGCCCCAGGAGCCGAGCCTGTTCCTGGGCGTACAACAATTCTCGATAGTAAGGGCTACTGCTCTCAGATGGGTCTGCCAGATAAGTGCAGCCCGCTGCCAGCGATCGCTGATTGATCGAGGCCTGCCCTAGCCAACCATAGGCCCAGAGGCGGTTGTAGGCGTCCGGCAAGGAGGCAGTCACTTCCAAACGAATGATTTCGTTGCTCAAATCAGCCAGACATTTGCGGGCTTGTTCACCCCAGGGGGCTTGCTCGCGATCGGGGGCTTCGATCGCCGCCAGCCGAATGGTCCTGACTGGCAACTCGGGACTCAGCTCAAACAGCAGTTCCAACGTGTTGCCACTCTTGGCATAGTCCACAGTGGCGGTCAGGCGGGCATCGTCAGCTTGGGCGGTGACGTTAAGCAGCAGCAGGGCGATCGCGATCAAGCCCAACCAGAGGTGCGATCGTCGCCCACGGAGTTCCTGCCAAATGCCCATGATGCCCCCACGATGAGCGATTGAGCCAGATTGCCGCAATGCTTTCGGCAGGGATTAACGCATTGCTGATGAATGCCTTCAATGCCTGTCACTGCCTGCATCGTGGCGTGGGCTCAGGTCGAGTACAGTATGCCCACGGGGACAGCGCTAATCATCTTCCAGCGGCAGGCCAAAGCGCACCTTACCCTTGCCAAAATAGCGGCCAAACTGTAGCTCGTAGACCTCATCTTCGTCCTGGGTTTCAACCTCCAAATCCGTCCGGGGATAGCTCACGCAAAGGAGGGCGTAGCCTTGTTGCCGCAGATCGGGCGACAGGCCCATAGCCTCCGGTTGGTCAACTTCGCCGGACAAAATTCGCACTGCGCAGGTCGTACAAGCGCCGTTGCGGCAGGCAAAGGGTAATTTCGCGCCTTGATTTTCAGCGGTCTGCAGAATGTAGCGATCTTCAGGCACCTCGACGTTGTAGTGCTGGTCGCTGTCGCGGTGGTGAATATTGATGCGGTGAGAGCGAGTCATGCTGGTGATTTCAGTACTGTAATGATCAATACGGTTGGTTCGGGTACGAGGCGATCGAAATTTCCTCGCATCGTCTATGCTCTCACAGGATTTTGAGTTTGCGGGGCACTCCTGTTGTGGATCACGGCGGGATTCTGGTATCCGATCGCTCCAATGCCAGAATTTTTGCCTGACTTTTCGGCGCGATCGCTGATTTACCAAGCGATTCTTTGATACTATTAGACTCTGTGATTGGTTCCGGTTGGATGCAGTCACCAAAATTTGGAGAGATGGCCGAGTGGTTGAAGGCGCAGCACTGGAAATGCTGTTTAGGGGTAACTCTAACGAGGGTTCGAATCCCTCTCTCTCCGTTCCTATTTAGCTGCGAGTCGAGTAACGACTACGGTCCCCTATGGGGCAGTGGTCGTTTTAGTTTGTGGGCGAGCGATCGCTGCCGGAGTTTTGAGAACAGCGACGGGGTGCGATCGCGACCCTCTCAACGCTCAAAAAATTTTTGTGGAGATTGATGAATCGGCTCCCTCGTTCCTACAGCCCGCCAGACATGGCCTCGCCAGGAGCAGGGGGGCAATCACATCCAGGGGGCGACAGCGGGGGATCTTTGGCCTGTAGAGCTATTTTGAAGCATTGGCCTGACCGGAACGGGTGGGATTTTGGCCAGTCGGGGTGCACGGTTGTATATCCCGACCAAACTGGCAGACTTTATTAGAATCTTCCTTAGCCCTAATTGCGATGGTTATTGTCGTAGCGAATCCTGGCTCCGGCCCACTGGAGCTTGCTGCGCAGGGTGCGGTAGTAGGAGTATTTTTTCGCCAAAATGATGAATTCGGCCCAGCCGGGAGCCATCCGAATATCGACCCGCTGTCCGGGCCAGATAGAGGTGGCTAGCACCCCATCCATCCAAAGTTTGGTGGCGTGGTCAGGGTCGGCCAAGGGCCACACGCTGACTACACAGCCCGCTGGCAAGACGATGGGCCGACTCGACAAACTGAGGGGACAGATGGGCGTCACGATCAGCGCATCTATCCCCGGATGAACGATGGGACCGTTGGCAGCGACGGTATAGCCGGTGGAGCCCGTCGGCGTGCTAATCAGCAACCCGTCGCCCTGATACTGATCCACTACTTCACCGTCGATCTCCATTTCGAGAATGGAGGTGATCATGCGGTTGGGCGAAGCGGGCTTGACGCACATCTCGTTCAGCGCTAAATAGTTGTCGCTGGCGGGATCGAGGTTGGAGCGATCGCCCTCATAGGTCTGAGCCTGCAACATCATCCGCCGCTGCACGGCGAAGCGATCGTTCAGCAACCGCTGCCAGATTTCAGCAAACTGATCGTCCTCTGGTGACTCAGTGAGAAACCCGAGATGTCCACCTATATTGATTGCCAAAATTGGAATATCGTCAGCGGCGAGATTGCGGGCAGCTGCCAGCGCCGTCCCGTCGCCCCCTAGCACCACTGCCAGATCAATTTTGGTGTCGGCAGAGGCTAAAAAGACCGGATAGGGATTATCCTTGGGGCCACTGGGACCAACCAGAGTTTTGCACCCTAACTGATGAAGCTGATCAGCGCAAAGCTCGGCGCGGGTTTTGCTCAGTTGATTACCCGCTTTGTAGGCAATAATGACCTGGTTTAGCTCCACAACAGGGCGATCGCTCCCAATAAATCCTCTCTTATTTTAAGGATGTCGCCCTGGTTTGCACGGGTCAGTGCTACCACTTCAGCAGGTTAAACTCTTCCATATCAACGGTATCGCGGTTGCGGTAAATCGCTAGCACAATTGCCAGACCGACTGCCGCCTCTGCTGCCGCGATGGAAATCACAAACACCGCAAACACTTGGCCCGTGGCCGTTGCGGGATCGAGATAGTTGGCAAAGGCCATCAAATTGATGTTGACCGCATTGAGCAACAGCTCAATCGACATCAACACCCGAATAACGTTGCGGCTAGTGACCAGACCGTAAATCCCAATGCAGAATAAAGCGGCGGCTAGCAAGAGGTAATACTCTAAATGAATCATCGTCCAAAGGGTCCTTGTTCAAACAGTGGGGGGCTCAAGTGAAAATCGTTACCCGACTAGTGGGCAGACCGCAATGGGTGCAAGAGCTCACGCCACCCCAACCCCGGCTGCTCTAAGTGTCAGATGCAGGTTTAAGTCAGCCCATCAACTCTCAGTCGATTCACCGGTTTCTCGACCAGCAGGAACCAACTCACGGGGGCGTTCCGGCAACGTCAAAGCATCCGATACGGAACCGACCGGCGTCTCGTCGGGCAGAAATTCTCGACGTGCCAGGATGATCGCCCCGACCAGCGCCATTAGCAACAAGACCGAAACCAATTCAAAGGGCAGCAGAAAATCGGAGAAAAAGTGCACCCCAATCAAAACCGTCGCCTCGTCTCCGGCAGGCATCGCAGTTGATATCTGCCAAGGGGTAGCCAAGATCATTGTCGACAACAGTGCGAACAGACCCGCACAAACGCCCCCAGTCGCAATCAGCCGAATCCATCCCCGACGCACCGGCGTGAAGGGTTGATTCTTGTTCACGAGCATGATCCCGAAAAGAATCAGAACGTTGACTGCTCCTACATAGATGAGGATTTGGGCGGCGGCGACAAAACCGGCATTAAGCAGTACGTAAAGACCCGAGATGCTCAGAAACACGCCCCCTAGCAAGAAGGCGGAATAGACGATGTTAGACAGCAGTACGACCCCGAGGGCGGTACCGATGATCAGTACGGCCAAAAGACCAAACGATACTAATTGAACTCCTTCAGCAAGTGTCACGGTCGTGACTCCATATGGACGGCAGCAAAACAGTGAGATGAGGGATCAGGCGATCGCCTTAATTTTCAGCGGCCCCGTTTGCCGACTCGGCTTCTTCCAAGATCTCCTGGGGCAGCTTACCGGCGCGGCGCGATCCCGGTGGCAACCCATGGGGATCGGTGACGCCCTGGGGTAAGTAGGCAAACTCGCGCAACGGAGTCACCATCGGATCTTGTGTCACCTTGTAAGGCAGGCGACCCATGGCTACGTTATCGTAGTTCAGCTCGTGGCGATCGTAGGAGGCCATCTCGTACTCTTCAGTCATCGAGAGGCAATTGGTCGGGCAATACTCCACGCAATTACCGCAGAAAATACACACCCCAAAGTCAATGCTGTAGTGTTTGAGGGTTTTCTTCTTGCTGGCTTTGTCAAATTCCCAGTCGACCACCGGCAAGTTGATCGGACAAACCCGCACACACACTTCACAAGAGATGCACTTGTCAAACTCAAAGTGAATGCGACCGCGATAGCGCTCTGAGGGAATAACTTTTTCGTAGGGATATTGAACCGTTACAGGGCGACGACGCATATGGTCAAAGGTAACCGAAAGGCCCTGCCCGATGTACTTAGCGGCTTGTACGCTCTCTTTGGCGTAGTCACCGACTTGCTTCAAAAAATTCAGCATGGTGGTGTTTACAGTCAATTACTACAGATTTACGTCGGGGTCGTTATTGCCGTCTTTAACCGCCGAAGGCGACCGGAAAAGTAATCTTTAGGGCTGCCGTCAGCAATAGATTGACCAGGGAAACGGGTAACAGAAACTTCCAGCCTAAATCGAGCAGTTGGTCAATCCTGACGCGAGGCACCGTCCAGCGGAGCAACACCGCCAAAAAGACCAAAAAGTAGGCCTTAACCACCGTCATCATGATACCGATCGCAGCGGTAATCAAT
>Ga0081526_100200_pt1 | contig 36288 bp, 30 predicted proteins | sample HotLakmasection2_FD_70991 | JGI IMG/M metagenome (GOLD analysis project Ga0081526, IMG submission 70991) | Hypersaline microbial mat communities from Hot Lake, Washington, USA - Section #2 (SPADES assembly) (version 2) | ecosystem: Environmental > Aquatic > Non-marine Saline and Alkaline >... | reverse complement strand
GTGATTAGCGGCATTCGATTGGTGAAGTCTACCGTCAGCGAAGCTAGAGAGTATGAGCGCTTTGCTAGAAATATCGACGAAAGAGAAGACCTCAATCTGAAAATCCAGATGAATTCTGGAATTATTAGCCCATTGGGCGAGGTACTCAATATTTCGGTGTTGTTCATTTTGGTCTTGTTAGCACGGTGGTTGTTTCAAGATCAAATCGCTTCATTAGCGGCAGTCATGGTGACCTATCTGGTGCTCCTCAATCGTCTGTTACCCTACATTTCGCAAGTCAATGGCGGTCGCAATCAACTGGCTCAGGTGTCGGCATCGGTGGATATTGTGCATAATTTGCTGCGTACTGATAACAAGTCATTTATGCAGAATGGTGCCCTGCCATATTACGGACTGAATGAAGGCATTGAATTTAGAGATGTCAGTTTTCAGTATCTAGGTGTCCAAAGTCCAGTACTCAAAGGCATTAACCTAAAGCTGCCAAAGGGCACGACTTTAGCCCTAGTAGGATCATCTGGGGCGGGAAAATCGACTCTAGCGGATTTAGTTCCCCGGTTTTTTGACCCGACGGCAGGCCAAATTTTGATCGATGGTCAAAACCTCAAAAGTTTTGATATTGCTCAAATCCGAAAAGCGATGGGTGTTGTAGGGCAGGAGACTTTTTTGTTTAACAACACCGTGCGTTACAACATTGCCTATGGCAATCTGGAAGCGTCTGATGAAGAAATTTTAGACGCGGCGAAACGGGCCAATGCTTATGATTTCATCATGAATTTGCCGGAAGGCTTAAACACGATGATTGGCGATCGCGGCGTCATGCTGTCAGGTGGCCAGCGGCAAAGATTAGCGATCGCTCGGGCTTTGGTACAAAATCCTGAAATCCTCATTCTCGACGAGGCAACTAGCGCCCTGGATACGGTTTCCGAACGGCTGGTTCAAGAAGCGATTGATGAGTTGAGCCGCGATCGCACGACGCTAGTTATTGCGCACCGGCTCTCGACAGTTCGCAAAGCTGACCAAATCGCTGTCATGGAGCAAGGGCGAGTCGTCGAACTGGGCACTCATGAGGGCTTACTGCAACGAAAGGGTCTTTATAGTAAGCTGTGTCGTTTGCAATTTGAGGAAAAACCTCAAAATACTGATCAGATGAAGGAAATTTCCTATGAGTTTCGGTCAAATCTCAATACGATGACGGGGTTGCTGTCGATTTTGGAATATGAAGATGATGAAGCTGAGAAAAATGCTATCACAGATCAAATGTTGAAGTCTTTACAAACAATGCTAAAGGGTTTGGAAAGATTAGAAAATAGAAAACTTTAGCGTGGCATGCATTACAGAGCAGATAAAATTTTCTGGCACTGAAATTTATAGAACTTGGTTGAATTACTAGGAAAGCTTTTATGTCGCTGAAATTTTTGCAAAAATATTCTTATGCGGCGGGTACCGCTGCGAGAAAGATCCGTCATGGCTTAGGATTACCAATTAATCAGAAGTTGATTCGTTTTTGCGGGATACAGAGGTCAGGAAACCATGCTCTGATTAATTGGATTATTGCCCAAGAAGCGCTGCCAACTTGCTTTATTAATGGAGCTTTTCCGGGCATGAATCCTTGGGAAGACAATAATTGGGGGATTTCATATCCTCATTATCCTTATTGGCCTGCTTCAAGAGATCGCCAAGGAGCTCTTGTTAAGAAGGAATTAATGATCTACTCTTATGAAAATAGAAGTCTTATTGATATTGAAAACGATAAATCTCATCTCCCTACTTACATTGGAAAAAGCCAAGAAGACTATTTAGTGATGGTTTTGCGGGATCCCTATAATACTTTTGCGAGCTGGCTGCAACGGGATACCCCTGTGAACGAGGAGATTATTTCTCTCTGGAAATCCTATGCGTACGAGTTTATAGGACGCACGGATACTCTGAGTGCGCCTAAGGTCTTTGTTAATTTCAATGCATGGTTTTCAGAGCCGGATTATCGTAAATATTTGGCCCACAAATTAGGCTTGACTTTTACAGATAGAGGTTTAAAAGAAGTTAGCCATCATGGCGGTGGGAGTTCTTTTGATGGCAGGAGCTTAAAAGGAAATGCAACTAGTATGAACGTCTTAAATCGTTTTGAAGATTTTCTTGACAATCAAGAGTTTCGAATGCTTTTTGAGAAAGATGATGAGCTTAAACAGCTTTCTCATGAAGTTTTTGACGCTCTGAAGCATCCTTTCACACACCCTTGATAGAAATATGGAGGAAGACGGCTTCCCGAAAGACTGAGAGATACTTAACAGGAAATTCTATACAAGTAAGCATCATCTTTATTAAACGTTGCTCTGGATGAATGCAAGCATTGATGTCCCGTTCCTAACAGGATTGATCAAATAAAACGACCTACTTATTTTAGATGTCCTTTCGTAATTAGCGCTATGACGAAAATCCCTGAAATATACTTTTATTTGCCACAAGCAGATTTTCCAGAAGACATTCCTGAAAATGTAGACCAGTATTGGATTGGATTTCGCAAAGGAATTTATTGCTGGACCCTCCAGACTTATTTGCATCTTAAAAATCAGGGATTTCCTTGTTACCTAACCAGCACAATTCCTGATTCTGGAATCATTTTGGCTCATTGGGATTCTTTACCTGCAACATTAATCCCTTCTTCCCAACAGCTTATTGTCTGTTTTCAGGCTGATCGTGCTCGTCATCCCTATGCACAAGTCCATATTGTTCAAAATCCTGAAGGGTTAAATCGAAATTTGATGGTTTGGGGCGATCGCTACCTACTTGCCGGGCACGATTATTTCATGCCGCTTTGGCCTCAGCCGGGGTTAATACCACGATCTGTCGAACGAGGCAGCCGGTTTGAAAACCTTTGTTTTTTAGGGCTTGAATGTAATCTATTGCCTGAGTTTCGAGATCCCAGTTGGCGACAGCAACTTCAAAACATAGGGGTGAACTGGCAAATTATCAGTGAATTTGAGCGATGGAATGACTATAGTCAAATTGATGGCATCCTGGCGGTTCGCAGCTTCACTTCCTCCAGTTTCACTTGGAAACCAGCTACCAAGCTGTTCAATGCCTGGCATGCTGGCGTCCCTGCCATTTTAGGCGATGAAACGGCCTACCGAGCAGAACGTAAGAGCGAGCTAGATTATTTAAAAGTTAAATCTGTAGAAGATACATTCAAGGCGATTCAACGTCTTAAACAAAATCCTCAATTATGTCGAGCAATTACCGAAAATGGTCATCGCCGCGCTCAAGAAACCACTAAAAATCAATTAGTTCTAAAGTGGTCACATCTTCTTCAAGAAAAAATATCCAAAGACTACGACATATGGGTTCGATCAAACTTATATAGAAGTACTTTTATGAAAAGAAGAAACTTGGCAATAGACTCTAGAACATATCGAAAGCAGGCTCAAAGTTGGCGGAATACTTATAGTCCCAGAAGCATGATTTCACGCATCACCAGATGATTTTTCTCTTAGAGGCTGTTTTAAAAGGGTTGTTTCGTGTGACAGAGGCTACTCTGATCCATTTTAGGAAGGGCTCAAATGCCTATTCCACTGTAGGAGCTTCTTGGTAGTTCAAGTAGCCAAACCCAGTTCAGAAGACTTTTAAAGCACCCTCTTACCCTCAATGTCAATTCCTCCCAGATATTCTTTTTCCGATAGAAGATTCGTAAGTGACGCTTTATTTGCTTGAACAAACATCCATTTAGCTAATTCGATTTTCCAAATAGTATTCCCGAAAGACGATTTACACCTTGTCAAAAAACAGTCGAGTACCAACATGAAACCTATTGACATCAAGCACGAACTTCATCAGTCTCTTTCACAACTTCCTGATTTTTCCGAATGTATCTTACTTGATTATCCCGATAACCGAAATGCCGGTGACAGTTTTATCTGGCTAGGAAACGTTCTATATTTATCTGGTGTGGCAAAATCAAAAATCATTTATTCATCAGCATCATCTGATTTTGATCAGTCAATCTTGGACAAAAAAATAAAGGCTGAGCATCCTATTTTCCTCAATGGAGGCGGAAATTTTGGGGATACATGGCCAAGGCACCAATCATTCAGAGAAAAAATCATTGAAATCTACCCAGACAATCCTATTGTGATTCTCCCTCAAACAATTTTTTTTAGGGATTTAGATAGTTTAAAGAGAACTGCCTCCATCTTGAATTCTCATTCCAACCTGACAATTTTTGCTCGGGATAATGTAAGCTACGAAATTGCCGTCAGATACTTTCACCGGTGCAAAATCTTTAAATCGCCCGACACAGCATTTCAACTTGTTGGTTTACTAAGAAGCAATGCGACATCTTCTTTAAAGCAAGAATCACCACAAAAGGTTTTATATCTCTCTAGAGACGATAAAGAGAAAGCAGCTAATGCTTTCAACATGCTAGGTGAGTTCAAAGGCCTTAAAATCGAAGATTGGCACTCATTCAAGCAAAAAATTAGTTTCTATGATTGGCTGTCCTATGAATATAGAGATGCTTTAAAGAAACTGACTGTCATTGATAAGTTAAGGGTGTTAAATAGAATTCTCAGAAGCACTCGTCAACAAGATTTTGAGACAGTTAATTATTGGCTTTCATACCTTAATTGGCAAGTTTTTGATTCTCGATCAAGAGGGTTCTCAAAATGTTTAGGAACCTCTATGCACAAACGCTCCTGGAGCTTTTTGTGTAGTGGTGTTCATCAACTCAGTAATTATGACTTAGTGATCACAGATCGCCTACATGGGCATATACTTTGCACCATACTTGAAATTCCGCATGTTTTCCTCCCGAATTATTATCATAAAAATGAGGCTTTCTATGAAACCTGGACTCATACCATTCCTTTCTGCCGGTTCGTCGAAAATCCTGAAAATGTACGCGATGCAGTGATTGAGCTTGCAGAACTTTACCCAAAGGGGTGTGCCAACCTAAAGAGTTAGAATAATGAAATGTAGAGACATAAAGCGTTTCCCTACTTGGTGAGGTACACCTCTTCACTTATGCATAAGGGTTTGAGGCCATTATTTGTACCTCACTGGTCTGAGAACCGCTATAAGCAAAGCTATTATTTTTGTTGGCAGATAAGATTCAAACTTTTCAGTTGCAATTCTGTTAAATACAAACGTTTTAGAAGATGCTGTATAGATGCCGACAAAAATATCCCAAATGTTTCCTAATTTATAAAGACAAGGAACTTGGAGTTGACCAACATTCCGCAAGTTGACAGTATATTTTTGATCTGTACGCCAGAAGTCAACGCCTGCAACCTCTATTCGACAAAGGTTGAGAGTTGATCAATGTTCCTTGTCGCGCCACTACGTTAACATTTTGCAGTCTAGACTGGTATCAGGTTTTGACACACGGTCACTGATAATTAGTCCGAGTTACAGACACGGTAGAGTAAAAGTTCTAGTTGTTTCCACTTCGGTTTATTTACCCTAAGGCATTTACACAACTGCCAACTAAAAGCAACTTGCGTAATGTAGGTTAAAGGCAGTTCCTTAAAAGTGGCTCTACAGGAATGAGTATGCTGTGTCATGGTAAGGACTTTGGGCTGCGTTTGAGCTTCTTACACAGTTCATTCGGTAGAGCTTTAAGGATTATCGAAAGTGTGTAGCCAAACCTTCGATATTTCTTGCCAAGTTTCCTGCTTTACTATCTCCTTAAAGTGCTTTCTTAAAGCAGCTAACTCATCTTGGTCTTTTAGTAAGCCAACAATGCGGTAAGCGATCGCTTCCTGTGTCTCCTGATCAGACGGATTTCCAGTCACTCTCACACAATACTCTTTTTCCTTAAAGACGGCAAAGTCTGTAGTCACAGGCACACAACCTACGGCCGCTGACTCTCGAACAGAGATGCAATCAATCTCTGGATAGGTACAAGCATAGTAGTGAATACTGGCAGTTGCTTTCTCTGAGATAAGCTTTTCTTGGCTGACACGGCCGTGCTCAAACACTCCATCCTGTTGAAAGAGTTCTTCCATTTTTTGTCGCCAATCATCATACTGGGATTGCAGCTCTCGACGTACCCAGCCATGATAGATATGCAGTTCTGCTTCAGGAATGTGACGTTTAATGATGGGCCAACCAAACTCCAACATGCTGTCCAACCCACGATAGTAGCGGGAGGCATATATAAGCTTGAAAGGTTCCTTTTGCTGTTCTGGAATTATAGTGAAATTCTCATCAATGCCATTAGTTACAATCGTGAATTTTTCATCAGGAGTCTCTGGCAATAGATTGCGCTGATATTGACACTTGGCAAAAATTTTGTCAAAACGGGCAATTTTGTGGCGGGGATAATTTTTCTCGCCGCCCAACACATCTTGCCACTCCCAACAAACTAAGCGAGCACTAATTGGTAGTGGTAATAAGTAGGGGTGAGAAAGGATAATCAAGACATCAAATTTATCGTGAGGGTTGAATAGGTAGTGTTCGACATATCGAACACCTTCATAGACTCCCGACTTACCTTTACAATTGCTATAAACGGTTACTTTTTTGCCCGCTTTTGCCCACTCTCTGCATAAATTGATGACAGCAGTATTAGTGCCGCTAGTGCCTTTTTGAAGATCTAATGGTGTAAGACCATCCTTACGATTACCTGTGTAATAGACGATTGAACCTGTTGGCCACTGCTTAGACTTAAGCCGTCTTCCCCAAATCGCCACAACCGGGAATTTTTTTCGTAGGTAAGTCTTAAGACTAGATAACATAGATTTTACTACTTAGCAAAAAGCTTTCCTTACTAACTTTTACTGGCTTATAATACCCAGGTGCATCGTAATAATTTCAGTGGTGCAAAGAACTTTTGAAACCCATATGGATAGAAGATTCTCATTAAAGCAGTGAATTTAGAGTTTCTCAAATAATTGAAAGAGGAAAATGAATTTCAGGCGCTGCTTTTACCATTAATCCATCCACTGTGAGACTCAAACAAATTTGCCCCAATGAGCGTAATAACAAAGAAAATTCTGCGCTTAGTGGGTGACAGATGATGTGAGGTAAGTTGAGATAAACGGTCTCACTTCAGCTGTACCGAGCAATATTCGTTAAGATTGTCAATACCGCAAACTTTATAGCCATGTTCGAGTAGTTGATGTGAAACATAAAAACCGACAAAATCGGCAGCGCCATTGACTAAAATTTTCATATCTACTAGCATATCAGGAAAAGAGTCTTAGTCTTATCAAAAGTGGCTATAAAAGCACACAGATTCTGCAATCGATATCCCCCGAGTAGAGTTATTGCCAATAAGCATCAATTATAGCAGCTCTCAGCTTAGTGAGGTGCAAATAATGACCTAGAACCACTATGTATAAGCAAAGAGGTGTATCTCACTAAGTAGGAAGACACTGTACAGCGTTTCCTTTTCTGGCAAGGTACAGATTCGGATCTAAAAGTTTTTAATGGCACGGGTTTCAGGGTTTTCGATGTGCCTCACGGGAACCGGAACTGCTATATAAATTTCATGGAATTGTGCTTGTAGAATTTTTATCTACAGCGAACTCTGGCAAGAAAAATTTCAAGTTATTGCTGGGTTGAAAGCTTATTGTGCAGCCAAAAGTCGAGTTTTAGATCGTAATATCCAGCTTGCTCAGGAGGGTATTCTCCATTCTCTATAAGTTCAATTAGACGAGGTAGATTTCTTATAAAATCAGGCCCTCTATCAATAGGATGAATCGTCCATGCTTGAGGGTCAGCAAGTGTAGCCCTCACAAAATATGTGGCTTCTAAGTTTCGTGAAATCATCACCTCCCATGAATCTAGGTGGCCTTTTCCAAAACTCCGATTGATTTCTGTCAGCAGCCAAGCAGGAAGCTTTTTCATCCAAGCGTTACGATATCTATGCCACAGGATTGGAAGCGGTAGCAGCTTTTCAAATTTTTTGCGGTTCATCAGGAAAACACGACTTCCAAAGAACTTAAAGCCATAAAATCCGTCGGAATCGGTAGAATAAGGATGATTTTGAAAAAATGAATTGTCCTCTCCAGGTGGACCTGACAAAGGCCGTACAAACATGACGTCATCTCGTTTCTGTAGCAATTCGATACCCTTTTGTATCCAATTAAAGTCTGGTTGCTGATGCAAAAGCATATCACTATCGAAATGCAGAACATAATCCCCAGGAACTTCTTCCAGAGCCTGAATAGAGCCGAGAATTGGATACCCTTTGTGATTGTGAGTCGGCTGTAATCTAGCTGTACCAAAATGTTTTTGGTAGATACGCTGCCGATAACCCGACGAATAATCCATGTCGATCGTTTCGTCTATGAAACCTCGGTCAATGAACTGGCTGCACATTTGGCGAAGTTCGTCCATTGTACCAATCCCAGGACGATTTACTTTGTCTCCTGAAAGAGGTGCTGTATCAACCACCAAGACCCTTTTAAGAAATGGGAAGTGACAGCTACGCACTATATGAGGAATAGTGTGCTCCATGAATGGAAGATCTGTGCGGGCCACCATAATGGATAGTGAGCAAGTATTAGACATGTTTGAATAACCTAAAGAACCTGATTAAATGGCTAATAGATTTAGGATTCCAGTACCAGTACCTCGGCATGTCAACCTGATGACGGACTGCATGGCGTATTTATTAAACCCAGATTTTGAGAAAACTATCTGCCCTCAACGCGTTGTGAAATAGTTGAGGTACGATGTCGCCGCGCTACTCCCTCTGCACCTCGTTAATTTGCCAGTCGTTAAAAGCTCCATAACCCCGCAGTCGTCGGCATTGAGCGGCCCCAAAAATTTCCTTGAGTCGGCTTGTTAAGCGGTTACAACTGCTTGAATCAACGGTTTGGAGAGGCAATGGACACTAATTCCTGAATTGGTTAGCTAGCGGCGTATGCGTCTCTGTTTGCTTTGGGCGCAGTAGTCCCAGCATGGGATGGAGCTTAACCGACGAGTAAGACTTACCTCACCGCCGTTGATGAAGGCGATCGACCATCTAAAGACAGGTAATCAGCTGGGCTTGATGAGTCCAAGGATGTGCTTGACTAAGCAAGCCTGCAGGACGAGGTAGAGGTGGGAGTTTTTGCATAGTGTTGCAGGGTTGTAAGTGGCATCTAACTCATTCTCATTGAATGCTGGCCACTTCTCATCTTTTTCGATTTGTCCACGTCCTAACGACAAGCATTTTGTGTAATTAGTCACCGCAAGAAGAGGGTGCTATTGCGAATGAGGGAAAAATCGGTAGAGTAAGAGGTATGACGATTCAGCCGCCCCTCGACCTGAACCTGCCGAAGATCGACCCAGAAGAGCAAGGGGCGAGGTATTGGTACGAGCGCTACTGCGAACAATACTCAGAGACAGAGCGTCTCAAGCAGCGGGTGAAAGAGCTAGAGGAACAGTTCGAGACCTTGAGCGAGAAGCTCAAGAAAGTGACCGGGCGCACCAGTGAAACGAGTTCACAGCCGCCGTCTGCCGATGGCCCCAAGAAACCGAACCGGGATAAGCAAAAGCCCCAGCGAAAACGAGGCCCCAAATACAACCACCCCGGCACGACGCGCAACGGCTTTGGCTGGATTGATCACCCGGTGTTGCTAGAGGTGCAGCGCTGCCCGGTCTGCGGTGGTGAGGTGGAGCGCCAACCTCAGGGAACCAAACGCCAGCAGGTGGCCGAGCTGGTGCCGCAACTGGTTGAAGTCTGGGAGTACGAGCGGCCCCTGTACCGATGTCTGGCGTGCGAGTGGCAGGGTTACCCGGAGTTGCCTTTGGGGTGCCGGGAGGGGTTTAGCTATGGCGGACGGTTAAGTAGTGTGGTGGGCTGGCTGGGCTATGGGGGCAACCTATCGTGGTCAAAGCAGCGCTATGTGGTCGAGAGCATCTTCGGTGTGCCGATATCTCAAGGCAGTTTAGCCCAGGTGCACCAGTGGTTTTGCGCGGCGTTGCAACCCGCTTACGCGCAATGGTGGAGCTGGATTCAACAACCGGGAGTGCGCTGTGTCGATGAGACCAGTTATCGCTTGAACGGGGTCAATCATTGGATTTGGATCGCCACCGCCCCCGAGTGCTGCGTTCTGTTCTTTGCCCCCACCCGCAGTTCAGCCGAGGTCAAAACGCTCTTGGGTGAGGACTTCACGGGTATCCTCAGCAGTGACTGCTGGTCGGCCTATGGGCCGCAATCGGCGGGCGCGAAGCAGAAGTGCTGGGTGCATCTAGAGCGGGAACTCAAGGCATTAACCACCTCTCGATTCCCGGAAAATCGGGAGTTCGCCCACCGGATCTTCCCCATTATCCATACCGCTCGCCAAGCCCACCGGGACTATCATCAGGGGCAGCTTAGTTTGGCTGAACTCCAAGCCCTCAGGCCCATCATTGAAGCGGAGTTAGCTTATGTGCTGGAGCATCCCAAAAAGGGGCGTTGGGCCGCGGATTCCCAAGCCTTGAGCAACCGGTTTCGCAAGCATTGGTCAGACTGGTTTACGTTTCTCACCAGTCCTGAGGTCAAGCCTGACAACAACGATGCGGAGCGAGGCCTACGGCCCGTGGTGATTCATCGCAAAGTCTCGGGCGGTGCCCGCAGTGATTGGGGGGCTCAGTTAGTCGCGATGATGTTCAGCTTTCTCGAATCCATGCGCCGTCAGGGTCAAAATGCCGTCGACTACCTCTTTGAACTCATCGCTTCGTCGGGGTGCTCGCCCCCTGCTCTTTTGCCCGGATAATCCTGGGGCTCTGGAGGCTTTCTCATTAAGCCTCCCTTATTGCTGTGACTAATTACGATAAATAAACTCCTGGAGCTGCTTCCTCAATCACCTGAATTCACAGCATGGCGAGAGAGTGGGTATATCCCGAATCGCTCGCTAGTCGAATTTATCGAAATGCTTAAATCCGACTCACAGTATTCAAAGCTGCCAGGACGATTCTATACATCAGCCAAAATTCTAATCCAAAGCATTTATAAATCTTGGTTTGCTCTGCAACGAAAGTATTCCAGGAAAATATCAGGAAAACTTCGGTGGATTCAAGTTTTGCAAAGCGAAATCGATCTTCTTAAGACCACTGAATTCGAGTTGAGTGAAATCACTGCTGCAGCCAAATTAGCGCTCAACTCAGCCAGGAAACAAAAGAAAAAATCAGATAAGTCAGTAGAAGGTTCTTCACCTAGTTTGTTTAGCATTCTTATTGACATACAATTTAAGACTAAAAGCCCTTTAAAGAAAAGGGGCATAAATCACCTACTGCTTAATGACTTGAATATTCGACAAAGGGAATTTGAGCTAAGTGATTTAGAGACGAGATTGGAGGCTAAGTTCCTAGAGGTTGAAGATTTAGAAAATCGATTACGCAGCCGCCTTCCGAAGGGTAGAGACCCTGACGGTCAAAGATACGTTTCGGCGCTAGCCGAGGCAGCATCAATTTCTGAGCAATATTTGTCGCCTGAAAGAATTAATGAAATTCAAGCCAGCATCCCAATTTATAATGAGCTTCCTTACCCCTTGATCTATGAGGGTGGCTCAAATATTTCTTGGATTTTGCTTGAATCTGCAAACAGCAAAAGTAAATCTGGCCGGTTACAAGTGTATTTTAGCGGCATTTCAGAATTGAAATTTTCAATTCAGTGTAGCAGAAGGCAACTGCCTATATTCAGGGGATTCTATGAAGACAAAACTGAAAATAAAAATAGGTTCCGTCGGGAGGAAATCCCCTTTAGTGAGGGACTCAACAGGTTTAGGTCAGCTCAAATTATTTGGAAGCCTGATTCCAACTTCCAGTTTAGAAAAAAGAGAGGTGAGATTACATCTTTTCCATGGGAAGTGAATCGTTTACACTTTCACTGTTCAGTCAACAGAGTAACCCTCTCGGCTGAAGGGACAGAACAATTGCGGCAGGCAAAGCTCAAAAAACTAACTACTAAAGATGAAAAGTCCCTGATCCCTCGAAAGCGAACTGAACTCGAAAGACTACGGAATGCAGAACCACCACCAAGGCCCTCTGTGCCAATACACATACGAGATCCGAATATAGTCATCGGTGTCTGCTTTAGCCCAGACGAACCCGTGATAGTTGTGCCAATCGATCTTGAGATAGAGGCTGCACTGTATGCCCTAAATACAAAAGCTTTGCTAAACCAAGAAAAAAAAACGATATGGCGTAATGGTAAAAAAGAGACTGTCTCAGATAGTGGTGAATTGCAACTCCATAGCAATGGCGGGAAGCTGAGTAGTAGAAAGCCTGGACAATGGTTTGTGCAGAAACCTTATGATTTAGTAACACGGTTAAACACATTGACTGAGCAAGAGGCCAAACTTCGAAAGCGAGAGCAGTCAAAAGGCAAGTATGAGAATAGCGAATCCTTAAGCAACTTAAGCTTGTATGTGTGTCGCCTGATTGCCGCAAGACTGGTAGAACTCAGCCTGAAGCTAAACGTCAGCAGAGTAATTCTTCCTGGCTTAGAAGGCATTCGTGACTGGGTACAGGCCATCATCTCCGCCAAAGCGGCCAAAGCTTTTCCAGATAGTAAAAAACAGCAGAAGCAATTTCTCCAGCAGTTTCGTGTGAAATACCATCGCTGGAATTATCGAAAACTGTGTCAAGAGATCGAAAGTTGCGCTAGAAAGTCTGGACTACAGGTAACCTACGCAAGACAGCCTAACCTCCACGAAATTAGTGAGCAGGTTAGTGCCTTCAGTAGAGACGAGGAGTTTTACACATTCAAAGTAGCAGCAGAAAAAATGGCGCTACCGCAAGAACTGTAAATCATTGTGTACTGAAAATCATTGTGTACTGATGAAGAAGCACACAGGGAGAACTTTATCATTAGTACAGCGCATTGGTTTCTTAGTGAGCCAGTGAAATTGCAGGGCAGTTTTAGTGCTTTCCGCCCATGGTTAGCTGCTAGCTCTACCACCGTGGTGAGAAGCTACGGATTAATATGACGCCCGGTCGCACCGGAATCAGGTAGGCAAACTCATAGAGATGACTTTCAAGACATAGCTATGGGGTTCTCTATCTATGACTTTCTAGGCATAGATACAGGATACAGGCATACGTGCTTGGCAGCTACTGAATCGCCTCGAGCAATGAGGAACTTACCCATTCCGAGCTCGAACTTTACCACTTCAACGATGCCGATTCGCGCATCGTCATAAAGCATTACCAGGAAAGGCTTTTAGCTATTTTTTGGGCGATCTGAAGTTCGTGAAAGTTTGAGATTTGCCAGATTTTTGCCTGATCCGCGCAACCGCCTCCTGGAACCCTTGTTTCATAGGCATTGCAGAGCGGTACCGTCGCAATCCTCTGCGCGGGCATGGGGATGTTGAAAGGCGAGGTAGTCGTACTGACTGGTGGGCAGAAACAGGTCGCAATCCTCTGCGCGGGCATGGGGATGTTGAAAGGAGTGTTGCCCCTCCCGGCGACCATGGCGATCTCTGCCGTCGCAATCCTCTGCGCGGGCATGGGGATATCGAAAGGCTTGCCTCGACGAAAACGGTACCAACTACAATTAGGGTGGGTAAGTTGAAAGGCGCACTTCGTTCGGGAAACCCGTCTCGAATGCTTCTTTGTGACGGATAAAGTGGGACACTTCCGCTTTAAAAAAGTTCTGGGTTGTTAAAGTACGGCATTTTTGGCTGCCAAAGCCTGAAATGCCTATTTCTCCGTGGAAATGGACATGAATTCTTTAAAGTGGACATCCAGCACTTTAATGGACAACACCAATTCGTGATCGACGACAAATAAAGCGTTATTCGACAGTACAAGAATCGGGATGAGAGGATTCGAACCTCCGGCCCCTTCGTCCCGAACGAAGTGCGCTACCAAGCTGCGCTACATCCCGTTGTTACCAAGTAATAAGTTAGCACAGGGAGGCGATCGCTGTTCACGACTTTTGTCGGCGATCGCTATCAACCGATGCGATGACAGGACAACGACGTCCTAATCCCATATAAGCCTCCGCTGTATTCTGCAACACCAACCAAGTAACTTCACAAAAACTTCATTCAACGACAAAGTTCTGACAAAGTTTTTGAGAATGACGCTTAACACACTGAGGAAACCATGGAAATCCGTTAGATTCACTTAAACAGGGTGCCTGAGTAAATATACGTAAATTCTTGGCAGCACACGTTTTCCGTTACCGCAAAATCCATGGAATCTACAGCATCTACCCCCAAGGTCTTAGCATCAATCGCCGATTCAGTGCCAGAGGTGGTTCACCCCTCGGTCTCCTGCATGATCAAGCGGAGTATCGATATTTTAGGAAGCTTAGTGGGCTTATTAATACTGGCGATCATTGTGCTCCCGATCGCGATTGCCATCAAGATTGAGAGCCCTGGCCCTATTTTTTACTCTCAGGTGCGGCATGGTTTGCATGGTAAAAAGTTTCGGATTTGGAAGTTTCGGTCGATGGTGCAAAATGCCGACGATCTGAAAACCTTGGTCGAGAATGAGGTGCAGGGACAGATCTTTAAGAATGAGAATGATCCGCGGATTACTCGGATTGGTCGTCTATTAAGGCGCACCAGTTTGGATGAGTTTCCTCAGTTTTGGAACGTTTTGCAGGGCGATATGAGCTTGGTCGGCACGCGCCCGCCGACCCCCGATGAAGTTGCTCGATATGAGGCCCATCACTGGGAACGCCTGAATGTGAAGCCCGGTATTACGGGTCAGTGGCAAGTCAGCGGTCGCTCTTCGATCAAAGATTTTGAAGAGGTGGTGAAGCTCGATCTGCTTTATCAAGAGCTGTGGAATCCCTTTTACGATCTCAAATTACTGCTAAAGACGATTTATCATCTGCTTTCCCGTTCTGATGCTTATTAATTAGGTTAATCAGGGTCAGAGGGGCGTCGTCTCGGCTACCGATTAGGGCTAGAGCATCGGTACAGTATTGCGAGAACCCCGGTTTCTCCGTTCGCTAGTGTGGGAGATTTGGTCTATTCCAGAGTCAAAGCGGGGGTTCTGTACCGGCGTTCTCCGCGACTGCGGGGGTGAGGGCTGAGATCTGTATACCCGGTAGCTGACTAAGGTAAGGTCAGTGGATTAACTCGAAATTCTTTGCTGCAGCGCCCGCCGCCCTGACCATCGATCTCACAACGGGCGATCGCGATGGCAGCTTTACTCATGTCGGTTTCGGCGATTTCGAGGGTGGCATGGGTCCAGATATAGCGATCGTCGGGCACTTTGACCACCGCACTAAACTCGCCAGCGGCGTTGGTCTGCACCTGCACTCGGCGCTCAGTAGTATATTCATGAATGCCCATTTCATGACCATGAAAGACGACGGTGATGGGGGCATTGTTGACCGGAGTCGCAGAGATCAGCGCTACCCGTCCCGTCAGCGAGAGGCTGGCGGCATGGGCGACCATTGGCGTAGTCAGCACTAGGGCCAAGGCTCCTAAACCGTTAGCCAGTATCTTCACGAGCAGTTCCCGAATATGCGGTACAACTCCATACCATGTCAAGTTCTCCAGGGGTTGTCGGTCGTATAAAGCACAAATTTCCCCTGCGGGAGCCAGTTCCCTATGGGAAAATCAAGGCATGCATCGAAAGTCAGCAAATCCCTAAATTATCAGCTCCGCGATCGCCCCTACTTCCGAAGCAGGAGATTAGAATGGTGCGTGTCGATACAAATTTTTGTCGTTTATTGATTGTGAATTCCGATGAGTAACCACCCCCAGCCTGACCGCATCTTGATTTTTGACACCACTTTGCGCGATGGAGAGCAATCTCCCGGCGCAACGCTAAACGTGGACGAAAAACTAACGATCGCGCGTCAACTGGCTCGACTAGGGGTGGATGTTATCGAAGCGGGGTTCCCCTTTGCCAGCCCTGGTGATTTTGAAGCGGTGCATAAAATTGCGGCCCAAGTGGGTACGGAAGACGGCCCGACCATTTGTGGCTTGGCGCGAGCCACCCGTCACGATATTGAAACGGCTGGGCGGGCGATCGCCCCAGCCGCGAAGGGGCGCATTCATACCTTTATCGCCACGTCCGACATTCACATGCAGTACAAGCTGCGCAAAAGTCGGGAAGACGTGTTGGCGATTACGCAAGAAATGGTGGCCTATGCCAAAACCTTCACCGATGATGTAGAGTTCTCGCCGGAGGATGCTGGACGTTCGGAACCGGCGTTTCTCCACCAGGTATTGGCAGCGGCGATCGCGGCGGGGGCGACGACCATCAACATTCCGGATACCGTTGGTTATTTAACGCCGGTCGAATTTGGCGACCTCATTCGCGGCATTCGCGAAAATGTGCCGAATGTTGACCAGGCCGTCATTTCAGTGCACGGGCACAATGATTTGGGTCTGGCGGTAGCGAACTTTTTAGAAGCGGTGAAAAACGGAGCCCGGCAGCTCGAATGCACCATCAACGGCATCGGTGAGCGGGCGGGGAATGCCGCGCTGGAAGAATTAGTGATGGCGCTGCATGTGCGCCGCAGCTTTTACAATCCCTTTTTGGGTCGCCCAGCCGAGTCGGAAGCCCCCTTGACCAACATTGACACCACGGAGATTTATCCGACTTCGCGGCTCGTGTCGAACCTGACGGGCATGTTTGTGCAGCCGAATAAGGCGATCGTCGGGGCCAACGCTTTTGCTCACGAATCTGGCATTCACCAGGATGGTGTGCTGAAAAACAAGCTCACCTACGAAATCATGGATGCCGAGTCCATCGGCCTCAACAAAAACCAGATTGTGTTGGGTAAGCACTCGGGGCGCAACGCCTTCCGCACCCGGTTGAAAGAGTTGGGCCATGAGCTGAGTGACCAGGAGCTCAATCGCGCTTTCCTCCGCTTTAAGGATCTGGCGGATAAGAAAAAGGTTGTCACCGATTGGGATATTGTGGCGCTGGTGAATGACGAAACCCAGCAAGCCCCTGAGCATTTTCATCTAGAGCTGGTGCAGGTCTCTTGTGGGGATCATGCCCGCCCCACGGCAACGGTTACCCTGCGGACCCCTGACGGTCAGGAGCTGACGGATGCCGCGATCGGCACTGGTCCAGTGGATGCGGTGTATCGGGCGATCAATCGGGTGGTCAATATTCCCAACGAACTGATCGAGTTTTCGGTGCAGTCGGTGACGGCGGGGATTGACGCGATCGGGGAGGTCACCATCCGCATTCGCCATGAGCAGACGGTGTTTTCGGGTCATGCCGCTAATACGGATATTGTGGTGGCCTCGACCCAAGCCTATCTGAATGCGCTGAACCGCTTGTATGCCTACGTGCAATCGGGCAAAATCATTCACCCGCAAAAGGACGAAATGGAAACGGCGGCGGCGGCGCGCATTTAGCGATCGCACTCCGTTGACGCTCCAAAAGATGAACATCGGAGGGCGTCATCCGTGCAACGATGCCCCCATTCCCGGTTATTTTCAGAGCTAAAACCCCAGATGCGCAGACTGCTGCTTTGCGCATCTGGGGTTTTCAGTTGGCGTCGCGATCGCCCAGCGATCGCGACGCCAACTACAGGGATTTGCTTTTTTCCCAGTGCCATTGGGGCCAGAGTCGGTTGAGGTGAGCCGATCCCCTAGAATGTCGATACAGAACCCCGGTTTTTTGGCCAGAAGGCCAGTGATGCCGTTAGAGCAGCGAGGAAGAAACCGGGTTTTTGGCCGTACTGTACCGGTGCTCTAGAGTAGAGTCATGGCTCCTCAGGAAGATGTATGAAATCCTCGCCTAATAGTCCTCTCCAAAGTTTTACTCAACTCATCATGCTGGTGGGGGTTGTCCTGATTTTGTTGGGGGTGGCGGCGATCGTGGTTGCAATTATGTCCCCTGAGTTGATTGGGATCATCCTGTCCAGTTTCTTTCTGGTCACCGGGGCCATTCGCTTTGTCTATAGTTGGCAAACTCGCACTGAACCAGGGTTTCGCCTCAAGCTCGGCACCGCCGTTTTGTCCTTTATCGCTAGCTTGGTGCTGTTGACGGCGCTCTTGCAGCAGTATTTCACCCTGTCTAACGTCGTGGGGGGAATCTTAATTCTGCAAGGCGGTTTAGAGCTGTCGCTAGTCCGAATTATGCCGTCTAGTCCGGCGCGGCGATGGTTTTGGGCGACTGGTTTAGGTTCGCTATTGCTGGGGGGGCTGTTCATTACTAATTTGGTGTTCGGAACGGCCTGGATCTTAGGCTTGATTGCGGCGTTGAGCTTAATTGGGCCAGGGGGCTGGTTAATCTTTGTGGCCTACAGTATGCAACCTGCGGGCTCAGGCAAATCGCGATCGCCACGACGATAATCGTGCTCACTCCGGGCAATCACTAAGAATCGCAATACATTTTCTTGACATCCCTCTTAGGACTGAAATTTAATGAGTTAGGTCTATCTCCGAATCTAACGTAGAGACGAAGCCCAATTCTAATCAGCCTAGATGTTCAAAACAGCTTGCCCAGTTAAGCACTTTCAATTCATTCTCCATTTATTCATCAGTCCTTGTTTCATCCTGATTGCGGCAGCTGAGACGACATCGGCTCAAACCGATTTGTTCAATACCGCAGATGCTCCGCTTACAAGCCGGCAGGTTTTCCCGCAGACGGTTCAGGCAGTCTTTCCCTCGGCCTCTGACCGGCTCAAGTCAGAGCGTCTGAAACAGCCTTCCCCTCTGGCGGCCAGCCCATCGCCAATCCAGTCGGTCAACCCGCCCGTGATCCAGGTTCAAGATTTGCAGCCCGAGCCAACTAACTTTCAGACGGATGCCGTTACCTTGCAAGGAACGGCTGGCCCGACAGGGTCGGTGGTTGAGGGGCTGCCGCCGACCACCGAGCCGCGGGCGTTAGAGTGGGCAGCACCGGATTTACAAGCGGCAAGCCCGACACCGGACCCAGTGCCGTTTACGCTGGAGGAATATATTCCGGAACCAAAACCCAACTCGTTTGTTCAAGTCAATGCCGAAGTCGGAACCACGCCGGATCATTTGGTGGAATGGCGAGCGACGCTGTGGGGGGGCGCGATGACCGATAACTACCTGATCGAAACTATCACCTTTCAGGGGATTGAGCTGGAGAATTCAGGATTGTGGGGAGTCGGCATCAGTCGCACGGTGGCCGGGGGCAACACCGTGAAGGTCGAAGGCGAACTCCAACTCTTTGGGCATAGTGGTCGCCAAGACCATTTTGAGGGCACGGCAGCGCTGGCCCTCCGCTGGGAAATGTCGCCCAGTTTGAGCATTGCCTTGCTTGAGGGGGTGTCTTATGCGACGGCGCTGCCCGAAATTGAGGATGACAACAACACTGATGAGTCACAGTTTTTGAACTATCTGGCGTTTGAGGTGGAATATTCCTACAATCCGGCCTGGGCGATCGCGGGCAGGTTGCATCATCGCAGCGGTGCTTATCGGCAATTTGGGGGGGCCGTCGGTGGCAGTAATGCTTACTTGTTTGGGCTACGCCATCGCTTCTAAGTAGATGGGCTTAATTCTTTGTAGGATGTGTTAGCGCCAGCGAACGCATCAAATCCTTGTGGAATGGTGCGTTACGGCTTCGCCTCACAGCACCCTACAGCATCGTTGATTGATGCCCACCTACTTATAAGGGATGCACTTGCAATTAAAGTACCAACTCCCCACTCAAACCTGACCCATCCACTCACCCACCCATCCACCCATCCACTGCCGCGACCGGGATGTTATTTTCCCGCCAATCCCTAAGCGGTAGCTGTTTTTATAGAGAAGAGCGCAGACGTTCAAGTTTGCCGGCCCGTTTGATTTTTGGCACGCGGATGCCAAAGTCGGTCGGGGCGACGGGTTCGATGTCGGGGTCGTCGCCGCCCACTTGATACGCCTGCGTCACCCACACCGTTGCGCCTAGCTGCAAGAAGATCATGGTGATGATGTCGTTGGCTAAACGGGGCAATAGCGATCGCCAACTGGCCAGCGCTTTCATCACCGTTTGGCCGGGGGTTTCACCGGCAAATCGGCCCAGAGTGAGTTCTCCGGTGCGCCAGTCAGAGCGCCCTAACCCCAAGGGCTGTAAAGTAGATTCCAAAGACTTTAGCAAATCTAACAGCAGCCGAAACCGTTGGGTTTGCTCATGGTCAGGATGTTCTCGCAGCCACTTGAGCATGAGGGGGTTGAGCTGAAATTCGGCGACCAGGCGATTGAGGGCGGTGATGAGGGCTTGCGTCGAGTCTTGCACACAAGAGTTGATCGGACTCACCATCGTGGTGCCGGTGCCATCGCCAATGCGGTAGCGGGCGGCCATGACATCCAGTTCGCGAATCAGGCGATGCATTGGAGAAAACGTCACCCCATCGAAATCATAGTCTTCGGTAAAGGGGGGAAATTTGATGATCACATCGGCGACCGGCCGAAAGCCCACGCGACCATACTGGCGATCGCCCATAAAGCGGCTCCAATGATGGGCTCCAGAAATGACAGCTTCGGCGCTGTGAGTAAAAATCTGACGATATTCAATGTCGAAGCGCAGGGCATCGGTGAGCGGTTCCCGGATGACCGTGGCGATGCCGAACGAGAAGTGGCCGAAATAAATCCCGCCAGGAGCAAACTCTTTTTTGTGGCCGCCGATGCCGCCATAAACTTCCAGCAGTAGGGCGCGATCGCCCACTTGCCAGATGTCCTGAGGGGATGGCACAGCGCTGTTGGCTTTGGGCGACTGGGGTAATAGCAGCGAGTTGACGACCGTGCCTTTCCGCTCGGCAGCATCTTTCCAGTAGTCGTGATTGATGTACTTGAGGGTGGCCCTTTGCCCCGTTACGACAATATCGGGGGTCAGGTCAAATAAGTGAAAGGGCGCGATCGCCTGCACCACAAATTCGCCAGCGGCATTCAGTGCGCCATAAATGTACCATCCCCGTTGGTTTAAGGGCGATCGCTCAAGGTGGTGATTGGTCGATTGAGTGTGATCATTGCGGTTAGGAATTACCGAGGGCAGATATACGACTTCTGCTGGGCCATCAAAGCGCTGCGTCGCTTGATTAAAATGGCGCACCCGAAAGCGATCGTGGCCCTCAGGGGCCACAAATTGCACCAGACCATAGAATCTGCCCGTCACCTGCACCGGTTCACTTTGAATCAGGAGGTGAGGGGGCTGTCCAAGGGTTTTCATCACCTGCACGGGGGCCGGCAGCGAGACGATCACGTCATCCAACGGGCGCGCCCCCGCGAGGGACTCCAGCGGATCAACTTTGAGCCAGTGATTAAGGCGATCGGGGTGCACGGTGCCCTGGCGGCGGCTGACCTCGACCTGCTCAGCAAACTGCACATCCATCGTCACCAGTTGCACATAAGCTTGCGTCTCAGGGCTGTCACTCCAGCGCAAGGGCACCGTGTTGCCAATGAGCGAGGCATAGGCGGGCGGGGCCTGGTGGATTTCAAACTTGACCTGGCGGCGGGGCTGCCGCTCAGTCGGGTCAGGCAAGATCAACCGCCCGAGCCAGGTTCCCAAGGGCCGATAAACCGTGGGGTCAGGGACGGGACCGATGGGATAATACTCGACCCGGTTGAAGGGGGCGGCTTGATAAAGCTCGTAGTTGCTGGTTTGGATAAAGTCATCTTTTTGCAACCCCGTTCTGGCCCAATCTTTGAGCAAAATGCCTGTCACAATATCAATCGTTTGCTGCAGGGGCGTGCGGCCATCGGGTAACGGCATGGCGGTACCCATGGGACCTTGGGAGCCATTGTGACCAATGGGTCCGAGGGAAATAAACACGATACGCCCACGCCGCTTTGCTTTATTCCAGTTAGACACCAGGGCCATCGGCCACCGAGCGGGGAAAACCTTGGCCCCTAGTTTTTCAACCCGATCGCGATCGCCCGACAGATGGTAGAGGCGATCGGTCATCATCGCCCCGGTGTTGCCGCTGATGACCCCCGAAATCGAGATCACCTCAATGGGCGCTCCGGTCGCCTGCTGTAAATATCGCACGCAACCCATCGACATTTGGCCCCCCCCGCTAAAGCCGATCAGGGTGATGGGGGTGCAACTGCCCGGTTGATAACCATGAAACAGCAGGCTATCGTACAGCACCTGAGCCAGCCCGCGATTTTGAATCGGGCCATAGCGGCTATCGGCAGAAATCATCACAGCAAAGAGATTGCGAAGATTTACCACGAAGCCGACGGGCACCACGGGCACCGTTGATTTGAAGGCATCGACCCAGCGCCAAACCAGCGCAAACGGGTTGTTTTCAGTGAGCTGAGTATTGCTGACGGAATAGGGAATGATGCCTTTCACCACGAGCACATTCGGGGGCAGAGCGGCGGCGAGTTCATCCAAAAACCGCTCGACTTCGGGGAGGTAACCATAGGTGCCCTGATTAATACCGTCGAGATAGGAGACGTAGCGCACGATGTCGGCGGTTTGTTCGGGTTGTCGCATGGCCACGCCGGGGTTTAGGGGGCGATCGCCCTGCCAACCAGCCCACCAACTCAGAGATTCAAACGGCGTCAGCAAAATTGCCACCACCACCGCGATCAGCCCGAGAATCAATAGATCGATCGCCAGTCTGACCGTTTCGTCTAAGGCTTGAAACCAGAGGTGAAGGCCCCGTTGCGAGCTGACTAAGCCACCTATGAGCAGGAAAAAAACAAAGGCGATCGCTAAAAACCGGAAGAGTCGTCGCGTTGACTTTGACTGTCCTGGTAAAAGAGATTCCTCTGCTGGAATCGATAGCGGGACAAAGTCGGAATAGGCCCGAACCTCCTGCCGATCCAAAATGGCGTCTAAATTGGTTGCCTTTAGGGTGACTGGATGCCCCGCTGTCTGCGTGGTTACCCAATCGGCCAAACGACCTAAGGGCCGCCCAATGGTGCGCTGTCCCAGCTGCAAGATAAACCAGCCTAATCCAGCAGCAAGCATCGATTGCCAGGAAGATAGATTAGTCACGGCCTCCAGGCCCACCAAAATTCCCAGCAGGGTCCAAATCGACAGCAAAACCGAGAGAGGCATCCCGAAGTAAGGCAAAGCCACCAAAAAGCCGAAAATTTGAGGCGCATAGCAGACGGCTAACACCCGAAAGATGCTTAAAACTCCGAAGTCGCGCCGGAAGAGAAAGTTGACAACCAGCCAGATACACAAAACCCAGCACGCAAAAGTCGCCAAAAATATCAGAGCAGACACCGCTAAACTCAGGACGAATCGCAGTGGTTTGACCCGGTTGGCAAATAACACAATGCTCTGGCCGATCGCTTGCGATAGTCCGGCGAGCAAAATGATGGTGGCTGCTATCCCGCGATCGGCCAGGCTGTCGCCCGCCTGCACAAACACCTGAGGATCTAGCCTGAGCCCCCCCCCGACGACTTCCCAGAACTGCTGAACAAAACTTCCGTCCATAGCCTCTTTTAACTCTGCGAAGTCTCCCTGGCTCATTCTCTCAGTTGATCAAGCCGCAGCTATCCAAATGAGTCGTCTCGATATCCAACTAAGTAGATGGGCTTAATTATTTGTAGGATGTGTTAGCGCCAGCGTAACGCATCAAATCCCTGTGGCATGGTGCGTTACGGCTTCGCCTAACAGCACCCTACAACATTGTTTGTTTATGTCCACCTACTTAGAATACCGGGTTTATTTCTGGGGAGAAATGAAAAACGGAACGAAGACCGACGTCAAGAAATTCATTGGCCCACAGGGACTGACCAAAATTCGTGCAGCGAGGCCCAAGTGCCGCTTGCCTAAATCCGGTTTGGTAGCCTTAAATGAAATTCTCACCATGGAAAAAAGCGTTGGGTTACACTCATCCTATTCAACCCCGATCGCACCATAGGGCGGGGCCATTTCTGTCCGACCTTAAATCACTCATTAGTAGAGGTTACAGCGATGTCGGGGCTGATGAAATTGGTGGGGGGACTGCTGGGGCTCCTGGTGATCGTGATCGCGTTGGGATTCGTCTTGCCGAGTCAGCGCCATGTGGAACGAGCGATCCTGATTGATGCGCCGCCGGAAACGGTATTTGCCTGGGTTAGCGACTTTAACCAGTGGGATGCCTGGTCGCCGTGGGCTCAGAAGGATCCCCCGGCGACGATGGCGATCGCCGGTTCGGGGTTGGGGCAAACCATGACCTGGCAGAGTGACCATCCAGAAGTGGGGTCAGGGTCTCAAGAAATTGTCGAAATAAAGCCTCCCAGCCGCCTTAAAACCTATTTGGACTTTGGCGATCGCGGCTATGGAGATGCGGTCCTTCAGCTCGCGCCCGAGGCGGGTAAAACTCGCGTCACCTGGTCTCTCGACACGGATATGCGAAACGGCGTGTCCCTGCGGCAACAACCCCTCAGTACTTATATGGGCTTCCTGATGGATGCCATGGTGGGGAATGAGTATGAAGTTGGTTTGCAAAACCTCAAGGCGATCGCTGAGCACGACAACAAGGCCTGAAGCACGATCGCTTCATTCAATCACCCGCCTTTAGGAAGAATGTCAGATTTCACCACTATCGATGATGAGTCATGGGTCTATTGAGAGCGATCGCGCAAGCAATGGACCTTACAGCCAACTTTGGGAAAGGAAGGTCAGTATCTAGAAGAGAAGCCTATTCGTAGCGCATTCATCCAAGTCGCTGTTGTGTCTAGAGGATGAAATCGAGCAGCGCTGCCAACTGAAATCAGTCTAATACTTGAAAGGAGGGGTGGTCGTTTCGTTCGCTAAGGACTGCAGGTAAGCGTACGTATCGCTTTCAGAAAAGAGCATCACTTCCTGGGCACTTCCGCCCAAGGACCGATCCATATAGAGAACATAGTTGCTCATCAGAAAGTAAACCGTCATCATAGCCACTGCGGAAGATGCCACCAAAAAGCCCGCCAACATAAACGAAAACTCTTGGCTTTTGATTGCTTGCTCCATCAGGCGCAATGCCCAGGCAACTAATGCGATGACGACGATGACAGTGAGAAGGAGCATATGAACGCTAAATGCCGAAGCTACCTTTACATTAAAACCCTTATGTAAAGCAGTGTAACAGGAATTTAATAAAGTGATCAGGTTTGAGACCAGGCTTATTGCTTTGCCCACTGCTTTAGGGTGGCCCAATTTGCCCTGAAGTTGGATTCAGCCTACCGTCTGCTTTTTGGGAAGCAACCAATTCCTACATCGCGCTTTGTCATAGTCTGGAAGTAATCCTACAGTCTCCTGGCTGTCCGCCTATGTTGCCTGTCTTTGCCTACGGCACGCTAAAGCCTGATGAGCCAGCTTATCTGCATTATTGCGAACCCTATCTGCTACAGGCCCAACCGGCCTGCATGCGCGGTGAACTGTTTCATCTACCGCAGGGATATCCGGCTATGACCAGCGGCGATCGCTGGATTACCGGCACGTTGTTGGTATTAGCAGATGCACAAGCGATCGCTCGCATTGATGAGTTTGAAGACTATGATCCGGCGCGGGTGGCGTCGGTCAATCTCTATCAACGGCTCGAACGCCCCGTCTTTTCTATGAGTCGACAGCCGCTAGGCACCGCCTGGGTGTATCTCATGGCTCCGCCACAGGTCGCCGCCCTGGATGGCGTCAGAGTCACCAGTGGTACCTGGTCCCACCGACACTTTAGTAATCAGCGACCAGCGATCGGCGGCTAAGGAATGGAAATTCAATTAAGTTGAGTTGGGATAAGTAGGCAGTTGCAATTAAACGTAAGACGCCGTAGGTTGCGGTTGAGGAATGAAACCCAACACCCGCATGGGTTACGCTATCGCTAACCCATCCTACAGTTGAATCAGCCCAGCTACTTAGCCGTCTCGGCTGTCCCTGGTCCGCTCAAGTCTATTCTCCGCAAACATTGGATGTTAAATGGTCTCCATTCCGAAATAACGTCCCCCATCAATTCGGTTGTCTCCTGCCAGGAGACGCTTCGCGAACGCTTTCGCTCAATCTGCCAGGGTCGAGCGTTGAGCGGAGTCGAAACTCGGTCTGCGGGGATATTTTTGCCAGCCAGCCCCTCAAGGCTGAAAATCGCCTCCAGCCTTGGGCAGATCCCTACATTTGGCTCTCTCAGCAAATTAATCCTGGATTTGATCCGTTTGAACATTGGCTAATTGCTGAACTCATGTAAGGTATTTAAGATGCGTTTTTTCAACCCGAATGGTGGATGCACTTTCCTGCGTTAGTTTCGTCAGCAGTCTGGTTGGGTTGCTGCCCAGCGCCATCGGCTGGCCACTCCATTTAGCCGAGGCCACCGAAGCCGAAATTGAGCCGCTGGTACTAGCAGGAGTGCTGCTGAGCCTGATTACGGTCTATTTGGCGGCCAAGGTGGGGGGGGAGCTGTGTGCTCGCGTTAATTTACCCCCCGTGTTGGGTGAACTTTTGGGCGGTGTGGTGGTGGGTGTCTCGGCCCTGCACCTGATCGTATTCCCAGAGGGGGCAGGCGAGACCGGCTCGGTACTCATGCGACTGGTTGAAACCACCAGCGGGATGGGCGCTGAAGGCTTGCTCTCGGTCTTTCGGGGTGAGAGCGAGGTGGTGTCGATCCTGGCGGAGTTGGGGGTCATCATCTTGCTCTTTGAGATCGGCCTGGAATCTGACCTGAAAGAGTTGATTCGGGTCGGTCCCCAAGCCGCGATCGTGGCGGTGATTGGGGTCGTGCTGCCGTTTGCCCTGGGCACCACCGGATTGATTGCCCTGTTCAACATTGCGACAGTACCCGCAGTTTTTGCCGGAGCGGCCCTAACGGCCACCAGTATTGGCATTACGGCAAAGGTGCTGGCGGAGCTTCAAAAGCTCAGTTCTAAAGAGGGGCAAATCATCATCGGCGCGGCAGTGCTAGACGATGTCTTAGGCATCATTGTGCTGGCAGTAGTCGCTAGCTTGGCCAAAACCGGTGAGATTGAAATTACAAATGTGGCGATCTTGATCGTCAGTGCGGCTGCCTTTTTGGTTGGGGCTATTTTTATTGGCCGACTGCTCAGCCCTTTATTTGTCGGTCTGGTCAATCAGATGAAAACGCGGGGCGAGTTGATTATCACCTCGTTGGTCTTTGCTTTTGTCCTGTCTTATATCGCGGCGACGATTCAGCTAGAGGCGATTTTGGGCGCGTTTGCCGCAGGGCTGATTTTGGCTGAGACGCCCAAACACAAGGAATTGGAGGAGCAGATTATTCCCATCGCGGATATGCTGGTGCCGATTTTCTTCGTGACGGTAGGAGCCCGCACCGATGTCAGCGTCTTGAACCCGCTCGACCCGGCGAACCGCGAAGGGCTGATTATTGCGTCCTTTCTGGTGGTTGTGGCCATCATTGGTAAAGTGGTGACCGGCTTTGCCATCTTTGGCCAGCCCGGCATCAATCGCCTGGCGATCGGGGTGGGCATGATTCCCCGAGGTGAGGTGGGGTTGGTATTTGCGGGGGTCGGCTCGGCCAGTGGCGCCCTATCCGAATCGCTCGAAGCAGCCATTATTGTCATGGTTATTTTGACTACGTTTGTGGCTCCGCCGCTGCTGCGGATCGTCTTTAAGGATTCTGATGCGGTGCCGCCGGAAGAGGAGGTGGAAATCCCATCGACGCCTTCTTCTGAGGAGCAGCCCTCGGCCTCTTGAGGGGGGAGACCATAAGGGGGGCGGCCTACCTAACTTGCCGCGTTGGGGAATGACGTAATCGACCGATTGTGACGGTGGCAGGCTGCTAAGGGATGAGGAGCATTTAGCAGCCATTGCCGCGAAGAATAGACCGGACCAGGGACAGCGGAGACGGCGATCCCAACTGATTGAATTGCCATGCCTGAGTGACGAGCGGAGACGTTTATGCTTTCCCGGCTGGTGTAGCAGGTCGTAAACTGCGAGAGTACTGCACTGCGTAAGGCTGTGGCTGAGGTCTCGATCATTGTTCCAGTGTTGAATGAGGCCCGGTGTCTGGGCCGGACTCTGTGGTGTCTGCAACGGCTCGAACCGCCGGTCAAGGAGATCATGGTGGTGGATGGGGGCAGCACTGATGAGACGATCGCGATCGCCCAGTCCTTTCCTGTCACAGTACTAACCGCGCCACAGCGAGGTCGGGCTGCGCAGATGAATTATGGGGCGGAACAGGCGACAGGCGACATAGTCTGCTTTGTGCATGGCGACACCCTGGTGCCGGATGATCTGGTGGCTCTCGTGAGGAAAACGCTGGCCGATCCCGCGATCGCGGGCGGCGGGTTCATTGCCATCATGGCGGGAGACACCACAACCCGCTGGGGCATTTCGCTACACAACAGCCTCAAGACCCACTATGCAGCTCTACTCTTTCGGCCCCGGCGCTATTTTCGGGATGGGTTGCGCGTCTTATTTGGCGATCAGGTGATATTTTGCCGAAGGGCAGACTTTTGGGCCTGCGGCAGCTTTGACACCACCTTGCCGATCATGGAGGACGCGGATTTGTGCGATCGCCTGGCGCGCCGGGGCCGCATCGTGCAGGTAAATCGACTGGTGCAGTCGTCCGATCGCCGGGTCGCTCAGTGGGGCGCACTCAAAGCGAATTTCATTTATCTAGCGATCGGGCTGCTGTGGGGCCTGGGGGTGCCAGCTAGTCGTCTCAAGCAGTTTTACGAAGACGTGCGCTGATTGAGTTGCCAGCTATAGGGCAGGTACTTGATAGGGGCAGCTTCGGGCACTGGTGCGTCGGGACGATAGCGATTGATGTAAGCGGCGATCGTATATGCTTCTTGGAGAAAGTCCTCGGCATACCATTTGAAAATCTTGCTGCAATACAGCACCCCGGACTCGGCGTCATATCGCACCTTGTCGGGATTGTGGATGAACTGACGGGCATCTTCATCCAACTGGGCATCCAGCTGGTCGGGCCAGTAAGCACCGGGGCGCAACCAGGGACAGCCGACCGACGCACACACCAGCGTAAAGTGAATGCGCGGCTCATCAAACTGCGATCGCAAACGGTCATGCTCAAGGCCATTTAAGCTCACTTTTTGACCATTCAAGAGATAATTTTTTCGGTTGAAAAAGCGCAGAAAGGCTAGCCAGTTAGGAATGCCCAAAATCTGGGGACGAATCGAGTCGATCGGGTAGCGCTGCAACACTTGCTGAATGGTGAGCGCGTTGTACAGATTGAGCAGAAACGCGATCGCCGTAGCCCTTTCCAGGCTTTGAAGATCGGTGTGACTCACCGATGCGAGCCACTGATCCAGCTCTGAGGCCGCTTCCCGTTGCCAGCGAGCGTAATCTACCCGGCCCCGGTCGTTAACATATTCCTGGAGTAAGCGATTCCAGGGCGTCCAGTCCACCATCGCCAAACGCCTCTCTGTAAAGTCCTTTTTCTATTATCAATGTCTTCTGCCCCTAATCCTCTGCGAGTTCTCGCATGGCGTCTGGTGAAACGCTGGGTCGATCAACAATTCCCAGATGTGCCAAGCCTTGCAACCGATCAGCTAGCCCGTTGGCTGGTGAATGAACAACCCTCCCCCATTTTGATCGACGTGCGCGACGAAGCTGAATATGCGGTCAGTCACCTACCAGGGGCGCGACATTTGCCCACCCTAGAAGCGATTCGGCAGGCCGACATCTCGCCGACATCAACGCTAGTGCTCTACTGCTCAGTGGGCTATCGATCGGCCCGATTGGCAGACAAACTCCAGGCGGCAGGTTATCCCCACGTATTTAACCTGGAAGGATCGATTTTTGAATGGCACAACCAGGGGCGATCGCTGGTTGCCGGTCAGCAACCCGTCGACCAGGTACATCCCTACAATCGGCTGTGGGGACTATTGCTGCGCGATCGAGGATCAGGGTAATTAGAGTCAGTGGATGAGAGGGGAGGGGATAGCTCATGCCGCCTGGAGACTGCATACAGAACTCCGAACTCTCATCATCCCCGTTGCTGACGACCGAGGCCGCGCGCCATGGCCATTCCCACCACGAAAATGGCTGCTACCGACACGGGTTCAGGGATGGCTTCCGTTGCGGGCTCATTCGGTGGAGTTGAGACGATCGCGTAGGGCTGCTCGGATTCTAAATTGGTGTTGATTTGGCGCAGGACGTTGAGGCCGCTTGTGACCCCCGCAAAGCCCACTGCCGTAGCGGCGACTCCCGCTTCTACGTCATACACAAACCAGGGTGACAGTCCCCCAAAGCCACTGCTGACATTGCCAAAGGCATCGAAAGAAGTCGCGCAGGTCGGTTGGGTAAACGGGCTGCCCTCCGCACAGTTGTAAACCTGCCCCGCCGCTGAGGCTGCCAGCGTAAAGTCATTCACCGCATACCAGGGCTGGGCTTCTAGCTCAACGATGTTGTCTCCAAAAACGCCAAGTTTGAAGTCGATCACATACTCGGTGCCACCGAGTTGAATCGTCGGTGGCGATTGGGCCGCCACCACTGCAACCGGGCTGAGACTCGCGGCGATCGCCCCTGCAGTAGCGACCAAAAATTGCTTGAGCATAATCACAAACGGGTAGATGATGAGTCGCCAGTTTCTCCCTCGTGTCAGCGAATGCCCTTCCCTGAGCAGCATTCCCTTTAACACCTTGAGGAAAAATGTCTAACTGACGCCCAAATAGTAACACTCAACAACAAAAATCAATTTCGACTGATGGCGAATCTTTACTTATTGCTAGATGAATTATTATTCGCCATTTGATTGATTGTGCAACTTAAAATGAAGGGGCGATCGCGATTTCCACTTGAGCGCTGAAAAGTCTGTTTTTGTTCCCTAAAAGTACTTCTCCATAAAGCTTTCAGCCGATATATACATTTCACACGAATCGGTTATCTTCCCGTCATTGTTTCCATTTTGTGACATTATGCCAAGAGATTTGGTAGGGGCTCAATGTCGCTGAACGGTAGAACGGATAATTTCATTTTCTATGGTCGCATTGGCGAGTTTGCCAACAATCAGCATGATCAGCAGAAGTTACTAGCACTAGTCCTAAATCTGCTGCCAATCAGCATGGTATATATCAACACCTTGATGATTCGGCGGATACTTAGGAATGAAGATCAAATAACATCCAAATTGTTAAGGCAGGCATCTTGCCTGCCTTGGGAAAGCCGAGACGGCTATCCCAACTTATTCAATTCTCATTCCTTAGTGAGTCTGAGTGGGCGGCTCAAAATGGAACCTTTAAGTTTAATTTTCACGAAGGTTTGAACTTATGTTTTTAAGACAGTTTTGCATTATATATCTGCGAATATTGCATACCTAAGCCATGTTCAATACTTCTGCCTGAACCATGACAAAATCTAAGCTCTTTTCAGAAAATTTCGCAATGCAAGAAGACAGTAGATCGGTAAAAAAATACAGGATTTACTGTTTCCTAGTTTTACTAGGATTCATAGCTCTAGCGCTTATCCATCGCCTTCCCTTCTATTGGGATGACTCGATCAATTGGGATGAACACACTTTTTTACTGATGGGTAGTGCACTCCTGGATGGACATCTACCCTATACAAAACTCTGGGACTTGAAGCCTCCAGTTGTCTTTCTCAGCTATGCATTTTTTATCAAAATATTAGGAGAAAATATTATCTCAGTTAGATTTGCAGGAACACTATATGCAGCATTGACGGCTTTTTTTGCCTTTTTATCCGCGAGGAAGATTATGCATGAGCAATTAGCCATTGCGATTGGAGTGTTCACTGTTTTTTTGATCGGAACAATGCCGTATGGCCAGGCAACGATGTCTGAAACAATTGCGATCGTCCCCCTTGCAGCCGCATTTTACTTAATGGTTGCGAATGAGGAGTTTAAGTGTAAGCAGGTGTTCTTAGTTGCTTTCTTATTAGCAACAGCAGCTTTAATTAGATTAAATCTATTGTATGTTTCCTTGACTATATGCTGTTTTTTATTAATTTTCTATATCAGAGAAAAGCTATCTATTAAAAATATTCTCTTCAGGTTTTCAGCTTATACACTAGGGTATTCAATTCCTTTCTTGTTGATTCTGGTACCTTATATTTATATTGGAGAAGTGCAAACCTTAATCGGTGCACTATTTTTGGCACCGTTAAGTTATACCGAATTTTATGGTCGTTCCTCTGGATATTCAATCTTTCCCGACCGGATGCTTTCCCTTGCCAAAATTGCCTTTAGCTGGGGTTGGATAATTCCTCTAATGGGTATCGTTTTTGTTTTGTATATGACAGTAAAGCGAGAATCGTCGATATATCAGAATATCCGTAGTTTATCTCTATTGTTTTTGCTGGCCATCATGCTATCAATTTTAAGGGGGGGAGCTTTTCAAGATCATTACTTGATTCAACTTTCCCCCTTTTTAGGTATTATTTTGGTTCAGTCAGCTGCCAAAAAAATATTTTTTCAGAGACCAATTTTCTCTCAACCTTTTTCGGTTTTAGTCGCACTGTCAATTTTCATCTTTCCTGTTACGGGATTATCGATGGCTAATTACAATTCTCTAATTAGCCAGACACAGTTAACTAAGGAATTTAGAAAGCCCAGTCCTGCACAGCAAATCGCAGATTATCTGATTGCTCATCGGGCAGATCATGATCTCGTATATATGATGGATGATCATATTGCTTATTTATACATGGATATCTATCCACCAACGGCCTGTAGTACTCATCCCTCTAACATTGTAAGAAAATCCATTTTGCAATACTGCTCAACCCATCCGAATGCTACGCCGCTATCTGAAATGAATAACACTTTGTCACTCAAGCCAAAGTTTATTGTGAAGAAAGATGGCATCCCTTGGTACTTAAAAACAAAACAGGGAGTTCATAAATCTCTAATGGAAGAATTGCATCAAAGCTATCAGCTTGTCGAAGTGATAGAGCGTCGAGAAATCTATAGACGGCTTTAGTCTGTTTAGAAATCGGCAGAGTGATCCTACTGTTATTGCCTAAAGCAGTTTTACAGGTTACTGCTATCCCATCCCTCAAATACTGCAATTAAGCTCGTTCCATCGTTTCAATCAACTCTAAAGAGCGATTCACTTCTCAACCTTGGCGGTATGAATTTTTCGGAAATGAGATGGGTGTGAGTTAGGCTTATCCGCATCATGAGGAGTTGCTGAATGGTCACGGCATTCTCTTTGTCCACGATCGCCTCAATGAGATCGACCTCTACAAGGGCTGCTGTAACCATCCAGAGGCGCTACAACTGCGACTATCTGGTGAGCCCAGGGATGTAGACGAAAATACCTGACCATCTGTGCACCCAAAATCTGTCCTAAAATAGAGATCCGAAGCGCCAAAGGTTGACTCTTAATGTGTTTTTCTGCCGCTGCGAGTTTTACTGCCGGATCTCTCTTATGCCTGGGGGGAATTTATACAACGAGGCGATCGCTAAAATTTGCGCCAAAATTTATTCCTCTTGCAGCTTACCCCTTAGGATTTGGTCTACAGCAACTCATGGAAGGAGGCGTTTGGCTCAATTTGCAGAGTGATTTTATCGAAACTGGCCGCATATTCGCCTTGGGATTTCTTTTCTTCTCCCATTGCTTTTGGCTGTTTTGGGTACCTTTTTCCATCTTTTGGTTGGAAGAACGCCCCCTACAGAAGCAAATCCTGCTGGGGCTCACCATTTTGGGCGGTTTGTTTGGGGTTTCTCTTTACTTGCCATTGTTACTGAATGACTGGGTGCAGGTTGAAGTTGCGAGGCAACATATTACCTATGATGTAAAACTCATTTATAGCGACTGGATTCCTTGGACAATTGGGCGCTCTGTATATGCTGCTTTTATTTTGATTCCGTTTCTGATTGCGCCAAAGCCTTCAATTCATCTACTGGGAATTCTGATTTTTGCTTCTATGGTAGCGACTGCCTTTATTTATGACGCGATCGCTTTTATTTCAGTCTGGTGTTTCTTTGCAGCGCTGATTTCGTCCTACATCATTTATCTTCTAAGGGAGAAAACGGCCTTGGAAATACCCTGAGTGCCGCCCTCTGTTCTGGTGAGCAATCGCATTTTCACAAGCCGGAACAAGCAGAGGAGCCTGCCACCTCGGAGTCCCCATGCTTCGGCTCTTTCCCACTTTGATGGGAAAAGGTTGGTGCTCTGTCATCATCAAAGTGATGCTTATTGGCAGTTGGGTGAATGAAGTGAAACTCAGCTGTGGCAAGGGTCTCCTAGAATTTCGCTAGTCTTTCAGAAAAGCGATGCTCCACCGACAAAATTAAATTCGACTTGGCACTAGGCAATCTAAAACTATCCGCTGACGCAGAGAGGGAGCCTTGCAAGATATTTACAACCTGACTTGCTCTCGCTAAGTTGGCAGTAAAATGATCGCCAAACAGGAAGTTGAGGGAATGGCTGTGTTTGAACAACTCGAAAACATCTTGGCCGAGCTCCACACAAAAATCTGCCAAAATCTGACGATTTTCCCAAAAGAGCAGCACCCCTTTGCGACCTTTAAGAGCCCCGATGGGAGCATTGAAGGTTCTCTTCTAACCTATTCAGGCGAAGTAGTAGACAAGCTTATTTACGCGAAGATCAATGCTAAACCAATGAGTTTTGGCACCATGCGGCTAACGACCTGGCTTAATTCAACGATCGCAGTGCCCCATCTAGCATTTGAATTTGGCACGATGCCGAATCTTTTCTTCTATATGGACTATATTCCCAGAATCGATTTGTGGACGAACCTCGACTATTTTGAGAACTACTATGGTGCGGTGAATGAAACCTATTTAGACCTTAGGGAAAATCCCGATTTGTCGCTATTTGTGAGCAAAAGTTTGTATGTCAGACAGTTACAGTCGCCCGCCCATATTTGCTTTACGAGTACGCATGGTGAGGATGCCCTTGAGTTAGTGCGAACCCTGGCCCATGAGATGTGCGATCGCTGGTTGGTCTGGGTTGATCAAGCCGATCCCGTTGCTGAGGCAAACCGCAATACGCTGGCCGAGCGGGATCGACACATGCGGCGGCTGAGCGCTGAGCGAGATCCAGGCAATGCCGCGATCGCCAAAATTCTCGGCGAAGATTTCACCCATCAGTTAGTACGAGCCTTGTGGGAAGCAGAATCTTAAAACTGGAGAAAAACCGCTATGCGCTTACGCCTCAAATCCTTCAAGGGGTTCAATGCGGAATTTTTGATGCGGTTGTCGGGGCGATCGCGATTTGATTTAAATCAAAAACCGCTGTCCTTTTGACATATGTCAAAAATCTTAGGCTGCCTTTAGCGATGGCAGAAAATACTATCGAATTAATCACACAACACTTACCCAAGATGGTTTTGAGTGAGTGGGGCTGTTGAGAAATTCAGAGTTTGAATTTCTTGGCGTGTTATTTAGAGCGTGATTATTTCTCTTTTTTTGCAATCAATCAGGACAGCCAATGATGACTATTCGAACTTCCATTGAGGCGGCTTATCGCTATCAGGTGCAGCAGTTTGTGGAATCAACCCACTTTCAAAAACTCACGTCGGGGCAGCTTTCCCCAAATGAAACGGATCAATTCATCGCCAATCTCTGCAAGTCGCACTTAAAAAGTCCGCAGATTCTCGCGTTTCTCTATGCGATCGCGCCCCCCGCCGGGGTTGATGCCATTCAGCACAACATGCTAGAGGAGTTGGGGCTGGATGCGGAAGGTCTCTGCCATCCGGATTTGTTGTGGCAGTTGGCGATCGCGGCAGGCTTTGAGCCTGAACAGTTGCAAGCCATCGAGGTGGCGGCCCAGGAGCAGGTGCGATCGCTCTGCACGGATCCGCTGATGTTCGCCACGATTCGGGAATTGGGGCTGTCGGTGCTGCTGGAGGTGACCTGCTTTGAGTGGATGCTGTCGCGGCTGTCGAGCCGTTTGGGGCAAGCTCTCCAAAGCTATCGCGGGCTGTCGACTGAGGCTTTGCGGTGGTTCTATCACCATTCGGAGGTAGATATTCGCCATGCCGAGGAGGGGTTGGACTCGGTGGTGGCTTACGTCCAGTATTACGAGATTGAGGACGAAGAACTGGAAACCCTGCTCGACATTACGTTTCGGGAAAATGTGTTTGGGCGGCGCTATTGTCAGCCGACGCCCTGGCTGCCGACGCGGCGAGCGATGGAGGTGGCGTCATGAGGCTGGTCAAAGCGACGATATTCGCCCTCAAGCTGCCGTTTGTCGAGGCGTTTGCCCATAGTGTGCGCGATCGCGCCTACTCAGATTCCCTAGTTGTGCGAGTGGAGGCCGAAGACGGCACGGTGGGCTATGGCGAGGCGGTGGCCCGCCCCTATGTGACGGGGGAAACGGTGGCGTCTTGTCTGGAGCACATGGCACACACGCTCTGGCCGATCTTGGCGAATTGGGATTTCCCGGCGGCTCCGATCGCCGCGACGGAGGGCATCGCTTGGCTCCATCAACTGACGGCGGCTTTTTCCCCAGTTGCCACGGTCGGCGAATCTGCCCGGTTAGGGGCTGAGCCGGGCTCGGTGGCGCTGGCTCCTAGTCGCCCGGTGGCAACTCCAGTCATTGCCTGGCAGGCAGCCCGCACCGGCTGGGAACTGGCGATTGTGGATTGCTGGCTGAAGTCGCAGGG
>Ga0081526_100197_pt1 | contig 37246 bp, 34 predicted proteins | sample HotLakmasection2_FD_70991 | JGI IMG/M metagenome (GOLD analysis project Ga0081526, IMG submission 70991) | Hypersaline microbial mat communities from Hot Lake, Washington, USA - Section #2 (SPADES assembly) (version 2) | ecosystem: Environmental > Aquatic > Non-marine Saline and Alkaline >... | reverse complement strand
AAGCGCTGATAAGTAGTTAGGCAAAATTAATTACAAAGTTTCAAGGCTGAAATCAAAGCTCTGCCGTGATTGCCTGTGTAATTTTCATTGCCCAGGTACTTAGTCAGGAGATTCGTTCTGCCCAACTGAAAGGGCTCGGTCCATCCGGGTTGGCGGGTGCTCACCGCCTGCTGGTACCAGAGGCGCTGGCGAACGTCTAAATTGGTGATAGTTTCCACCTGGCGCTGTAGGTGGCCAGTCTGGTCAATGGCGTAGAGGTTGAACTGGCTGGGATCATTCGGATTGGAACGGCCTGCTTCAAAAGGCACGTCCATGGGGTCCAGGAGGGTGATGCCTGCCTCAAAGTCAGCCCGGCCGATCCGGTGGCTGGTAAGAAAGGTGCCATCAGGGCCTCCGAATCCCAGGGTCTTTATCGTGGGCAGGTGTTGATGCTGTTGAATCAGAAACCGGTGCAGTTGATCAGGATCGTCAAGGCTGATGGCCCCCGACTCGATGGCCGCCCTCTGTAACCCATTGATCTGATGAGCCGTTTCCAGGTAGCTGTTCAATTTTGCGGTGATGTGGTAACCCGTTTCTGTCGCCAACTGCTGGGCCAGATCGGCGATCGCCTGTTGAGTGCTGCGGTAAGACAGATAGCCCACTAGAGACGTAATGCCCACCACCTGCAGCACAAAGGGGACAATCAGCAGGGTTCGCAGTGAAAGCTTCATGTTCTTTAAGACACATGGGTCTATCATCCCTTAGGATGCCCAGTTTTTAAGGTTTTCACGGAGAACTCATCGGTACGGTAAAGAAGAAGGTGCTGCCGTGGCCGAGCTTGCTTTCCACCCAGATCGCGCCCCCATGCTGCTCCACGATGCGTTTACTAATGGCCAGCCCCAGCCCGGTACCCCCCTTCTGGCGAGAGTCCGACACATCCACCTGCTGGAATTGCTCGAAAATACTCTCCCGCTTTTCGGCGGGGATACCGCGACCGCGATCGGTGACGGAGAAGAGGATGGCAGGTGAAGTGGGTGAATGAGATACAGCATTTTTCATCCCACCGACTCCACCGACCTCACCAACCCACTCCCTCGCTTCCAGCACCACCTTATTCCCCGGATTCGAGAACTTAATGGCGTTGCTGAGCAGGTTGGTGAGGACCTGGACGATGCTGTCAGGAGCGGCGTAGCAGGTGGCTTTGAGCAGATTGACTCTGAGGATCACGGCGGCTTGGTCCGCGAGGGACTGGACACTGTCTTCGCCCTGCCGCATCAGCTCTTCTACCTGGCACGGTTCCATCATCAACTTGACCTTGCCAGATTCGAGCCGTTCGAAGCTGAGGATGTCGTCTACCAGACGGACTAAGCGGTTGCTGTTTTTGATGGCGATATCGAGCATGGCCTGGGCTTTTGCCGGACGGGTGCTGTAGACGCCAGAACTCAGTAGCTGGAGCGCTCCTTCAATAGAGGTGATGGGGGTGCGGAGTTCGTGGCTGACGATGGAGACAAATTCGTCTTTCAGGCGTTCGACTTCCAGGCGATCGCGAATATCTTCTACATGACCAATGGAATATAGGGGTAGGCCATTGGCATCCCGGACACATGAGGAGCTGAGAAAGATGGGAATGATCGTACCGTCTTTGGCGATATAGCGTTTCTCCATCTGAAAAGTTGGCAGCTTACCCTCATTCATCTGATTGAAACCAGCCATATCAGCGGCTAAATCTTCGGGATGGGTGATGTCTTTAAAGTGCATTTGCAGCAGCTCTGCCGACGAGTAGCCCAGCAAATCGCAATAGCATTTATTAACCCGTAAATAGCGTCCTTCTGGCGACACTAAAGAAATGCCAATGGGGGCGTCATCAAAGGCGCGGCGAAACAGTTCTTCGTTGTCCTGGAGAGCCTGTTCTAGTCGTTTGCGATCGGTAATATTTTCTACCGTGCCGACAATGCGCACGATGTTGCCGGTTTCGTCTTCAATGGGAAATGCTTTAGACTGCAGCCAGAGCAGGCGACCATCGGGGTGCAGAAACCGATACTCGACATCGAAGGGATCGCCGTGGCGTTCTTCCTGAAGCTTAGCTTCAACCCAAGGGCGATCGTCGGGGTGAATGTGGTTTAACCAATGGGACATGCCTCTGGCGTAGGGCGGTTCTTCGGGCAAGGGGCCGTAAGGCCTCCCCGTCAGGTTAAGAATTGCCGGGTTCAGGTAGGAGTACTGAGCGGTATCGGTATCGAAAACGAAGAAGCCTTCCTTGACGGCTTCAGCAAGCTGGCGGAAACGGGCTTCACTTTTTTGGAGGGCAATTTCGGCCTGTTTGCGATCGGTGATGTCCAGGGCAGTGCCACATAGCTTCAGGCCCTGCTGATTGCCAATGATCTCGCCTCGGCTCACGATATCCCGCTGGGTACCATCCGGACGGTGAATCCGGTGTTCGATACGGTAGGGAATGTGGTCAGTAATGGCTTGTTCGATCGCCTTGCCCACCTCATCGCGGTCTACCGGTGGGATCATGGCCAAAATCTGTTCGTAGCTGGGTTCCAACTGATCAAGACTGCAGCCGAAGATGCTAAACATCTCCTCTGACCAGGTGATCAGGTAAGTTTGTAGATCCATTTCCCAACTGCCGACATGGGCAATGCGCTGGGCCTGACGCAGGTTTGCTTCGCTGTGGCGTAGGGCAATTTCCGCCTGTCGCCGCTGGGATAGGTCACGAATAATGATGACCACCTCTTCCTTGTTCAGCGGGAAAATTCTGACCTCTTCCCACAAAAATTGGCCCTCAACCTGTAGCGGCAACTCAAACACTTGCATCTGCCCGCACTGGAGAACTTTTTCTGCGGCCTCTAGACGCTGACGGGCAACGGCAGCGGGGAGGAGATCCCTAATATTACGACCCACATCCTCCGCTGAAATGATGAGCGGAAAAGCATCAGTGAGTTTGATGTCTAGATAGGTGCCATCCCGATGCATGCGAACGATTAAGTCAGGAATCGCGTCTAGAATCGCTCGATACTGGGCTTCCCGCTGCTGTAACTCAGCGATCGCCTGTTTGCGATCGGTAATGTCAACGACGACGCCGTACCAGGCAATGGTTCCATTCGGGCGGCGTTGGGGTTGGGAATTGCCCTGCACCCACTTGACTTTTCCCGAAGGCGTCTGGATGCGCCATTGTAAAGAAAAGGTTGCTAGGGTTTCGGCACTGGTGCGAACGGCGGCGCTGTAGGTCGGCAAGTCCTCCGGATGAATGGAATCAATAATGATATTGGCATCCTGAAGCACTTGCTCCACGGAAATTTCATGAATAACTTCGAAGGCAGAACTCATGAATTCGAACCAGATGTGGCCGTCTGGTTCCTGCACCAGGATGTAAAAGTTGCCGGGGGACAGTCGGCTGTATTGCTGTAGCCACCGCTCACGATTGTGCAGGGAAGTTTGGGTATCCCGATAGCGTTGCTCAAGGTCAGTGAGGTGTTTGTCGACTAACTGGGATGCCCGCCAGGCTAGCGCGATCGCGCCCAGCGAGGGGCTTAGGATCAGTAACGCCAGATTGCCCGCTATCATTTCCCGCTGGACTAGGAATCCGAGTAGCGCAGCGGCACCCAGGCCAGCCGTGATCGCTGGCAGCCTCACTAACCACAACCACGGTCGGGCCGCTAACGCCTGACGCCGCAACTTAAATAAGACGGAAGACATGATTGAAGAATGACCATTGGCAAGGCATCGTCGCAACCCCAAGCATCCACTCGCTCACTCATACCGTTAATCCTAAGCGCTCTCAGTCTTGAGGGCTTCCGTGGGCATGGATTCGGCAAGCTGAGACAATGCGGTCTTGAGCTCTGCCAGCATTGCCGTAAACTGATGGCTCCACTGAGTCTCCTGCTCTAGATGCTGCCGAAGGGAGGCTTCCATCATTTCGGCGGCGATCGCCGCCTGGTCATACCCAAACGTCCCCAAGCCGCCGACTAGCTTATGCACACTGGCTAACGCCGCATCTTTTTGCTCACGGGTACAGGTTCCCGTTTTGAGTGCCTGCTCGGTCGCGGCCAAAACCGCCAGCCGCTGTGCCCAAGAAGCGCGAAACTTGATATCCGCCTGTTGCATCACCGACTGGAACCGATGTTGTTTGGCCTCTTCTAAAGTCGCAGCATTCACCGCGATCGCCTGCGCTGATGACAACTCGGGCGAGGGCGTTGAGGCTGTCGGCAGCGGCTCTGGTTTCAGCCGATAACCCAGACCATACACCGTATCAATGGGATCCTGCTCCATGCCAGCCGCTTTGAGCCGTCGCCGCAAATCTTTGACCAGGGTCGTGACTGACCCTTCTACCGGAGCGTCATCAAAAGACCACAAGCGATCGATAATGTTGCTGCGGCTAAGCAATCGCTCAGGATTCCGCAAAAACAGCTCCAGCAAAGTATATTCTTTAGGGCGACAAGGGACGACCGTAGGCCCATACGTGACTTGCGCCGACGACGGATCGAGACACAGATCGCCCCACGTCAACTGCGGTGAGACGCTGACCTCACCACTCCGTCTGAGCAAAGCGCGCACCCGAGCCATGAGCTGATCGGGCTCGCCCGATTTCACGACATAATCATCGGCACCAGCATCTAACCCAGCAATCACGTCTTCATTTGCCCCTTGGGTGGTCAAAATCAGAATCGGAGTCTGGCAAGCACGGGCCCTTAACCGCCGACAAACCTCCCCCCCATCCAGCTTGGGTAACATCATATCCAGCAGGATCAAGTCATATGACCACTGGCAAGCCATGTCTAATCCGGCTTCCCCATCGGTCACCACATCCACGGCGTAATGATGGGCATTCAACGTCGCAGCAACGAGTTCGCAGGTGTGTTCATCATCTTCTACGTACAAAATTTTCACAACTGAACGATCTCCAAAACCAAAATTCCAGGGAATCGTATCATGGGTAAAACCATCAAAAAGTTGAGATTTTATTGGCCTTATTTATAACATAAACTAGTTGCTCAGTAGGGCTAAGAAACGTCTTATGTAGATGGGCTTAATTATTTGCAGGATGTGGGGGTGCCAGCGTAACGCATCAAATCTCTGTGGAATGGTGCGTCACAGCCTCGCCTAGCAGCATCCTACAGCACCGTTGATTGATGTCCACCTGCTTAATTACTGAGCCTCATGAAAATCAACCAATTTTTGCTACTTAAATTAGGAAATATACTCGTTTAAGATTAATGGCTCGTTTTAGGAGGCTATATAACAAGTCTTTTACAGTCTAACCAAAATTGAATCACACATTAAAAACGCCCTTCTGCAGAGAAGGGCGAGGCGCAAGCAGTTCGTTAATTCAACCTCTTCTGAAAGGATAAAGGTTACCCCTATCTTTTGAGAGGCTGTGTTTAACAAAGGGTTTAAGCTGCTTGCGCCTCACTGGTTTATTAATGACAAGGTCAAATTGAAAGGGGATTAGCCTGACTCCTGACCCAAACTATCAACCCTTACAAAAATTCATCCGGAGCATTGCGGTGACGCACGACCTGCTGAATGAGCAAAAGCGCAATAATGACACCAATCAATCCAGCGGCGATCGCATGCACCAGAGCCTGAATCGCCAACATATTGGAAGGGGAAACCAGCGCCCCCTGGGCAGCGGTCTGATTCGGCATTACGACCGTGGCCCCCTGCGGTACTGTGAGCATCCGAATCGTCAATTTACTGACCTGACTTAAGGCGATCGCCACTGCTAGCACCATGACGGTGAGGTTGGTGAGCAACCCGATCTGCAGCGATCGCTTCACCCCAGACTTAGAAGGCCGAGACTCTGGAACTCTTAACCGAGCCGCCATGCGGGTATAGCGGAAGCTCCAATAAGTGCTGAAAACGAGAAATCCCAGACATAAAATGGCCAGTACTAGCCCGACCGAAAACAGATTTCCCGTCCACTGCCCGAGCCGGGAAACGACCGACAGCAGCACTACCAAGAGGGGAATCAACCCCAGGAACACCTGCAACCAAAAACCCACCCACCCTAACTGCTGACAGTTGCGGGCAATTTGCTCGGGGGTGGGATTGCCTGAACCAACCTTAAAAATGTTAACCATTGCCTAAAAGACAGAGTAAATTCCGCAGTGATGAGAACGGCGGGATGAATTTCTAAAAGCCCCTTTCCCTGAATTAAGGGTCTTTTTTTGAACCTGCCCAGACTTTAGAGCAGGAACCTATGAAACTGATATGAACGGCAGCGCTAGACTGTAACGACATCCCGTAAAGCGAGTTGACCTGGCGATCCGCACGTATCATCCGTTAGCTTCCCTACTGAGGGGGCAAGTCTAACAGCTTGAAAAGGCGGTTATTTCGACGCTCAAAAACTGCCCTTAAGCCGGTAAACTTCTGCGAATATCTAGGGCTGAGAACAGTAGAGCGATGCCGTTAAACAACACACTAATGCCCACATAAAGGCCAATCAACCACAGCGCACTAGAGGGCCAACTGTTCAATACTAAAATTCCTAAAATCAGCGTCACAATGCCGTTGAGCACCACCAACCAGGACAGACGCAGTCCGGCTTTTTGGGTAATTCCCATAATGATACCGAAGATGCCCTCGGTAACAAATAAAACCCCGAAAGTCAGGGTCAGAATGGCCACTGCCGCCGCAAGATTGAGCAGAATATAAATGCCGGAAATGATATAAAGCAGCCCGACAATCAAATTTAGCCAAAACCCTCTGACGGGTTTGGACATAAATGACTGCACCACCATGACGACACCACTAATCAGGGCAAACCAACCCATCATCGCCACAAAAAAGGCTGAAGCATACATCGGCGCGAGTAGGGCTAAAACGCCGAGAATGATCAGGATAATGCTGAGGAAAATAGTCCAGCCAATTGCTTTTCTGACGGTAGTGTTCGACTGATTCTCAATGGACATCTGGATCACCTCGTCCTTATCTTTAATGGAATGTCACTGAATTAAGGCTGGTGGGCAGTGCCCACCCTACGGCATATCAAGGCTTTCGCGATTTGCGAGGAGTGATTTCAGCTTATTTCAGTGACATTCATCTTTAGTGCTTTAGCTTAAAGTTGATTTCTATGATGCTGATATGAAAGCAAAGAAAGTTTGGAGTAGTTCGCCACCGGTTATGCCAATTGTCGACCACGCGATCGCGCTCCCCTAAATGATCATTGATGAGTGGCAAAAGGGCAGCCGGTTCCGGAACCCAATCCCTGTCGGGGTGACCCAAACATTGCGGTCACTCCCTGAGAAACCGGGTGTCTGAACGGGGAGAAACACCCCGGCCAGGTACCGTCATCCCGAGCAGATTGGCCCTACTGCCCCTGCTGATAGCGTTGGCGCATCGTTTTGGTCATCTGCTTCCAACGCCGTTTGGTGTTTTGATGGGCATGGGCATCTTGCCGTTGTGCGACCCACTGTTGTTCGCGCTGGAGCTTTTGGTAACTCTGCAACCGTTTGGGGCTGAGCTGGCCAGCGGCGATCGCCCCTTGCACCGCACACCCTGGCTCGCGGTCATGCTGACAGTCCCGAAACTTGCAGTGCTCCGCTAAAGCGGCGATATCGCCAAAGGTTTCCTGCAAGCCCGTCCTCGCCTGCCAGAGCTGCAACTCTCGCATGCCCGGCGTATCGATCAGCAACGCCCCCGATGGCAACCGCAACAACTGACGGTGGGTGGTCGTGTGCCGTCCCCGACTATCATCGGCGCGCACGCCTTGGGTCGACTGTTGAGCTTGCCCCAGCCAATAGTTGGTCAGGGTCGACTTCCCCACTCCCGATGAACCCAAGAGCGCTACGGTTTTGCCGGGCTGAAAGTAAGCATCGAGCTGGTTCAGGCCTTGCCCGGTCGCCGCACTGATGGGATGAATGGGCACCCCGATCGCAACGGCTGACACCTGGGCGATCGCCGCATCTAAGTCAGCACAGACATCGGCCTTGTTGAGCACAATGACCGGCTTGGCCCCACTATCCCAAGCGGTCACCAGATACCGCTCAATGCGCCGCAGGTTAAAGTCTCCATCCAACCCCGACATCAGCAACACCGCATCCACATTGGCAGCCACCACTTGCCCTTGGGTTACTGCCCCTGCCGCCTTTCGCACAAACTGACTCGTGCGCGGCAAAACCTCATGAATGGTCGCCAACGGGTCTTGCCCCTGGGACTCCACGACCACCCAATCACCCACCGCTGGCAACCTCAAGGCATCGGCGGTTTGATGTCGAAAATGCCCGGTCAACTGTGCAGAAGCTTCACCGGCTGCCGTATAAATCTGATAGCTCCCGCGATGCTCTGACACCACGCGAGCCGCGACAAACCCCATTTTAGCAAAAGGGGCCAACACCAAATCTGAGCTGCTGCCTGGGCACCAGCCGTAATCTATTAAAGTCAATGTCTGGTCCTCAAAAAACCAATTGCCGAGCAAGGTTCTGAGGGGTCAGATGAAAATCTTGCAAAAAGCTGCCGCCTCTGACCTTGCCGATTAAACGAAACGTTGGGTTGGGTTGGGTTGTTTACTGACTCGGCCATAGGGCATCTCCTAAGTAGCTAGGCACAATTAAATATAAAACGTTCTAGTGGGTAATCTCTGGCTTGATTGCGCGCCTCCATGCCCTCAATGACGGTCATGGCCGGTCATATTCGTTATCAAACATCTGTCCGGCGATTTCGTGACCTTTCAACTGCCGCCATTGAGTTTCAATCGGATTCATCTCCGAACAATAGGGCGGTAGAAAGAAGATGAATAGCCCCTGCTCCTGCCACCGAGGCCACTGCTGCTGGACCAAGCGACTGGTGTGCAGGGAGCCGTTATCCTGCACAATCACGGTGATGCGCCCCGTCTCAGCCAAGGTCTGTGAGGCCTTCTGAGCCACCCAATCCATCACCTCGATATAGCTCTGCCCCTGAAAGCCGCCTTGAGCCAGGGCATACTCGAACCCCGCTCCCGGTTGCCACAATCCCAAGATACTAATCCGCCGACCGTGGCGAGTGGGCGTTTGCTCCATGCGCTTCTGCTCGCCTATCGGACTATAGCGATAGCTGACCGGACTCCAGAGGCAAAATCCCGCTTCATCCAGGTATTTGATATCGACCAAACCCTCTTCAGCTGCCAGCACCAGGGTCTCTAAATCTGCCTGTTTGAGCGCTTTCTTGGCGGGGTCTTGCTTCCGTTGATGGCTGTGTCGAGTCCGTTTCCACCGATATCTTGTTTTTGAGCAATCGGCGTAATCGGTCACTACTCAAGTCCACCAAGCGCTCCCGTTTCAGCTTTTGAGCTAATTGGGCACTGTTATCGGTGCGAGGCTCTTCATCCAAACACGCCGTCAAATAGTCTAGATCGGACGGCTGCTACTTCGGTTTCGCACCCCGTCCGGGGGCTTCCCACAGTCCGCCCAAGCCATCGCTCTCCCACCGTCTGAGAGTTGCCCTAACCGTATGTTGATGACATTGAAAGATCTCAGCGATAGCCGGCACGTTCAGTCCTTGAGCATTCAACCGCAGCATGTGGGCTCGGTCACGGGTCCGATAAGGAACCGTCTGAGCCTCCCGAAGTTCGCTCAACGTACGGTCTTCTTCCTCGGTCAAGATGATGCGTAATGGGGCAGGCATTTGAGGGCACTCTAGCGACCTTACTATTTTACATTTAATTCAAACTGCCTACTTAACGGCGCACACCGGGGATGGTCACTTCAAGCTGCCCCAGGGCAACCCCAAACAGCCGGTCATGGCGCAACTCGTCATGGTCATTGACATCTTCATACCCTTGCACCAACCCATACAACCGTTGGGCAATCAGGGTGTTCAAGTTATGCTGTACCTGATTGGCCTCCCGGTGATCCGTAAAGCACTCCGACAGACATTCGCTGAGGCGATACAAATTGTCGATTTCTCGAATCAGCAGCAGTCTACCATCGCTGGTCAGGTCTCCACCCCTGAGATCGGCCACGAGTTTTCGCTGGCTCACACGGCCAAAGTCGTAGCTGCTTGAGGTACACTCTGCTTGAGTCGGGGGCATGGTTACAAACCGTTGAACGCTTTGTGGTTATTGCATTCTCGCTGGTTTTTGTCCCCGATTCACTTTTTCTGGTGAGATATCCAGGTTTAAGAGTCTCTTTGATGACCATCGAGATTGGACGACGGGGACTTTTGCGTTAATGGATTGGATGAAAGATGCTGAAACGACATTCAAAGACAATATGGGAACGCTAAAAAACTGGTTTTCAGAGATCATTGCCTACGTTGAAATGCGAACGACCAGTGGAGTGGTTGAAGGAATCAATAACCGATTGAAGCTGATAAAAAGACTAGGGTAGGGATTCCGCAATTTTGACAACTTCCGATTGAGATATCTTATGTGCTGGCATTTAGATATTGATTAGGCATACTTTCTCCTGAAGAGCAGAAAACTGATGAAGACTAAAGAAAGCGCAATGGAAAACCATACTGATGCGGGACATGACAATGGTATGAGCAGTAGTTACGTGAGGTACTTTGCCATGATTGGTACCTCAATCGTGGTCATGTTCTTCTTGATGTACCTGCATTCCTACCAAATTATTGGACATGCCTGGTTCAGCGAAACGCGGGTGTTTATGGCCCTAATTATGGGGGCCGCAATGATGGTGATCATGCTGTCGTACATGTTGCACATGTACAAAAACAAAACCTTCAATATTGCTATTTATGTAGGGGCTATTTTGCTGTTTGGCGTAGCCCTCTGGCTAGTGCGGAGTCAGGTGACCGTCAGCGATATGGACTACATGAAAGGTATGATTCCTCACCATTCCATCGCTATCTTGACCAGTGAACGCGCCCAGATTCAAGATTTGCGAGTGCGGGAGTTAGCTGATGAAATCATCGAAGCCCAGCGCCGTGAGATTGGCGAAATGGAATGGCTGATCGCCGATATTCGAGAAAACGGGTTGGTAACTACCGAGGTCCAGCTAGAAGGAAGACCTCTACCAGAATTTGAAGCCACTGCCGAATAGTAATCGATGTAGAATCGATGAGAATAGCTGGAATCACGTTCATTCAAACTGACCTAGTCACGGGGTTGAACGGAGTTGCCGCAAAGACAAAAACTCTGCCAGCTCAACCACAAGCCCTCGGTCAGCTTTTTGACGCTCTGCCTGACAGAAGGGATGGCCCTCATCCTGACGAGCTAGCCTTTGCGCCAGCCCGCACCAGTTCTGAAAAGCCGACCGACATGAGGGCCTGCCCAGCCTTCACTCTGCCGACAGAAAGAAACTTTGAAATTTAGCGCCAGCTCAAAAGCTCAATTGAGTTGCAGGCAGCAAAGTAAATGATGAATTTCTGGGCGCAGTCTTCCCTGTACTCTACATGGCCCTGCTCGGAACCTACGTGCCATGGGGTTAAGCCCTGTAGGAATACGACCTCTTCAGAAACCTTCAAGAACTCAATCTGGGTTGTTGAGGGCGATCGCGCACGTATTTCGGGGCGGCTGACCTGCATTCTCAACCTTTGACAAACGCTGGCTCACGAACGTCGGGGACAAGTTGATCTAAGTCAGTTTGACAGGCTGAATTCGCTCTCTCTGCAAACCTCTCTCCCAAAAGGAGAAAGGCTTCAAACCCTGATTTTTCCCTTTGCAAAGATGAGGAACTCAACCCAGAATCCGAGGCTGGGGCTGTTCATCGAACTCACGTTGATCTACATCCTGTTCTACTTCAAATGCCATCCCCATTTGACTTCGCAGATGTGCTGTTATCAAACATGGTGCTGATCGATGGGATGAGGGTCCTCTGGCATCACCAGGCGATCGCCTAAGCGACAAGATCCGTCATCTAAAACTCGACAGGCGTGCGGGCGGGAGCAGGTTTGGGCGAAGCCGGAGTAGTCCCGTTGACGGATGATTCCTCGTCCATGGTGAGGGTGTTGTCTCGCAATTGAGCCACCGCAATGGGGATATCCGCGCCGTTGATGACTGCTCCCAACAAGCGGATGTCTTCCTTCTCTTCGAGCTGCTCCAGCATGGCTTTGATAATCGGCTTTTGGGTCACGCCGGGGCGTGCTACTATCACCATGCCATCGGTACGCGGCTCCAGCAACATGGCATCATTGCTGCCAGTAAAATGCGGGGCGTCAAAGATGACAAAATCAAACCGGGACTGAATATCCTGCAAGAAGCGTCGCATCTCACTAGCGTCGAAAATCGCTGTGGGGTTGCGTTGGGGGCCGACACTCGGAGTGACATACAGGTTGGCGACAGTGGGCACCATCCGAATCGGATCAGACAGCCGTCCGCTGTAATATTGCAAAGGTTCAGTGACCGAATCGGCGTCGGGCTGCACGTCTAAACGCCAGGCCTGAGACGGATTCCGTAAATCCATTTCCACAATCAACGTGCGCCGCCCTGCCCGCGCTGAGGCAATTCCCAGGTTATAAGCGGTGGTGGTTTTGCCCTCTTGGGCGATCGCGCTCGTGATCAATACAGTTTTTGGTACCCGCCCGTTGTTAATCTCTGCGCCGGAAATTTGTAGATTGCTCCGCAACCTTTCATAAATGTCATTGCAGGGATGATTAGCGTCGATAATGAGCACCGGCTCACCCTGCCGGGGATGAACCTCAGGGACCAGTCCCAACAAGGGAATATCTTGATCTTCGAAAAGCTTGTCCAGATCTTCGAAAATGCGGATGGTCGGATCCAGCATATCCAACAAGAAAACGAGACCGCCCCCGAGACCAAGGCCCACAATTCCCCCCAATAGCAGGACCAAAATTGGGGACATCGCTTCGACCGGCACCACTTGCGTCGCCGGAGGACTAGCCACCGACAGGCTACTGACGGTTTCGGCCTCTGCTGCTTGGGCGTCAATCCGCTTGGCTTGCACCTGGTCGTACAGTGCCCGCTTCAGGGCGACTTGCTGCGCCAGGCGATCGCGCTCAAGCTGCTTGTTGGGCAGGCGCGTATAGGCTTCCCGGAGTTGCTGTTCGGACTGGGCAAGGACTTGTTGTTGCGTGATCAACGCATCCCGCTGGGTTTTCAGACCGACCAATTGGTTGGCGAGGGCAGCCCTCGCGGGGTCCAAGTTGCTATTTTGGCGAATCACTTCAGCACTCGGAATCGCCGCAAAGCGTCCCCCCCCGCCAATGATTTCGCCGGCGCGCTCACGCAACTGTTGATCATACACTGCCAAATTATTTTGCAGTTCCACCATGGTGGGGTGGGCCGGTCGCAAATCTTGAGATAGCATTTTGAGCTGCGATTCGGCCTGATAAATGTTGGCGCGCAGTTGCTGCAAGATTGGGTCGGCACTCAAGGCCGACGAGGCATAGGCCCCCTCTGGCGAGAGCCCGAGTTGGCCCTGTAGACTCTGCATTTGGGCGTCAAGCCCGGCCAGGGTGATGAGATTTTGCCGCCGCTGATTTTGGCTGGACGAAATTTCTGCTAGCAAACTGCCGTCCAGTGCGGCTTGAATGGCCGGACCTTCGAGGCGATCGTAGGCTTCTAACGCTTGTTCGGCCTCCCTCAGTTCCGCTTCGATCGCGGGCAAGCGCTCATCCAGAGCGGACACAATCGTGCCTAGCCGGGCGCGGTTGGTAACGCGGCTGAGTTCCACCATGCCCTGAAATAAAACCGATAAAACCGCTTCGGCTGCTTCGGGTTGATCCGCTACATAGTCGACGTTAACGCTTTGCAGCACGTTGCCCCCGCCGCCCTCTTCGCCCCCAGAGGTATTGATTTTGATCGTCGTATTGTTGCGAATTTGTTGAGGCGTCACTTCCAGACCGCCCGCGTTTAACTGCTCAGCCACTCGTTGGAGCAAAATATCGGCCAGCAAAAAGTCTTCGGTAATGATGCCTTGCCCCTGTTGTTGCAGCTCAACCCCGGTGGTGGTGAAGGAAACGACAGGAGCGTTTTGCACCAAGACCCCGGCAGAGCGGTACTGTTCCTCTGGTGGCGGCTGAATGGCGAAGACGCTTGAGACGCCCAGGGTGCCTAAAAACGCGGCTAAAGCCACCCATTTGTAGCGGTTGAGGGCTAAACCATATCGTTTTAAGAGGGGCATTACCATGGCAGAACCAGTTTGTAGTGTTCAAAGAACAGTGAGGGACAGGAGGGAAGGCAATTTTGGGGAGTAAAGTTGAGCGCTGTTAAGGACCAAACAAGTTACTGGCCGAGTCCGCCAGTTGATCAAAAAATAGGAGAAAGCCGAGGACATCCCGAAAGGGCTGAGTAAAGGTATTTAAGGTATAAGTTAGCTTAGCGAGCAGGGAACGGTTAACGACGATGACGTCGTTTTGTTGCAAAGGTGGATTTTCATCGGGAATCCCTCTAAACGCTTCGTTGCCGTCAAGGGTGATGGTGATCGCCCGACCCGCTTCTTCTTCGAATCGCACTAGGGCAATCTCGCCCAGATTTGAGGTATCAGGATTCACACCGGCTCGGACTAGGGCATCTGCAAAGCGACTGCCATTGGGCAAGTCGATGGCTGAGAGCGCCCCGGCATTCCCATAATTCAACAACCGCACAGTGATTGTCGGCGTCGCCAGGGTAGACCGCGAGACGAGTTCGCGATCGTATTCATCCAGGGCTGATGGATCGAGTCGACTGACCAAAATCACATCGCCGTCTTGCAGGCCGATATTGGGAATCTCTTGACCTTCTTTAAGCGGGGTGAACAAGTCAATGGCGCGCTCTAGCAGCTGCCCGTCGGGCAACCGCCGCTGCACGAGGACCGATCGCAAATCGGCAGCGTTAGTGGTGCCCCCTGCTGACAGCAACGCCGCTGCAATTTGTGGAGCACCGAGCGGATAGAAACCAGGGCGCACCACTTCGCCCAAAATTGTCACTTCAACCCCTCGCTGGGCCACCAGGGTCATACTCACATCTGGACTGATGACATATTGGTCAAAAATCTGTGCAATCAGACTTTCGGCCTCACTGATGGTTAAGCCACTAAAAGAGACGACCCCTTCCAACGGCACCACTACGTTGCCCTGAATATCTAACGTGGCCTGAAAACTCAGATCAGGAAATTGACGCACATTGACAAAGAAAGAATCGCCGGGGCCCAGACGGTAAGTGGCAAAGTCAGGGGCCTGTTGACGTCCGAGGACGCTATCGATGAAGGGATCAACCCCCGGCTCGGGCATTGGTTGGGGGGGGGCCGTTTCCGTGGGCAGCGGTAGCGGGGCCACGTAGTCGGGGTCTGGAGTAAAGCCTGAGGAATCATTGGGGGCCGCTTCTGGTTTGGCGGTCGGCACCGTTTGACTGGTCTGAGGAGCTGGTGCCACAGGGGACTCTACGGAGTCGCCGGAAGGGATCGCCAAGGGCTGACCAGAAGTAGTCTGATGCTGCCGCAAGTAATCAACCGCTGCCCGTTGCCAGCCAGTGGGGATGGTTTCAGCATCCTGCCAAGATGCCCGAGTCGCCGCGATCGCCCCCGCGGCTCCGACCAGTATTAGCGCTGTGGAGAGGGCTCCAGCGCTAGCCCAGCGTTGGCATTTGAGCCAACCGATTTGTCGATTCCTATCGTTTGCAGCCATCCTTATCACGTTCGCACTAAAGAATCTTGCCAAAACTCACTATCACCGAGGCTATGGCCTATTTAATCACACTGCCCTTTGCTCACCTTTTTCAGCTTGATGGGTAGAAGTCGGGACAGTCTGGAGCATAGTTTACGGAAACAACATTAACGAGTCCCTTGTGGTCGCCTCCTGGCGGGTATTACCGTCTCTGGGCGTGGCACTAGCGCTGGCAGCGACCCAATCCGCCGCTTAGTTAAAACCGTCGCTATCTGATGGTTACAGCCTTGGACCAAGAGTCTACTGATTCTGCATTTCGCAGTCTGCCATAGCAATTGAGCGTTAACTCGGCACCCGGCTTTATTCGTCACTAAAGTTATTCGCCCCTGAAAGTAGAAGTCAGTAAGCCCTGCTGAACGGCCTCAGCGATCGCCGTCACGGTTTCCGTGTGGGGGCGAATGTTGCCCACCGGCTCAATCGGGAATAACACACTGACGGCAACCCAGGGCATGCGTTCCCGCTGTCGCCACTGTTGCAACTGATCGGCCCAAAACCACTTGCCCGGCGCAAAGTGGCCCCGCGTGGGCCAGGCATACCACTGCATGACCGCAAAGGTATCGCGTTCACTCACGCCCCGAAAATAACGGGTCGTCACCGACACCGATGGAGCTTGCCCATTTGCGCCAGTCGTAAAGCGCACCGTGTGGCGATCAGCAACCTGCCAGCTCTGTGCCCCCCGCAAATCGACCCATTCCACCTCAGGCTGCTGATCACCGGACCTTTGAGGTCGCATGAGCAGCGCAAAGGATTCCCCCTCCGTTTCCGAACTGCCGAGGCGGCGATACTCCGTCAGGCTCCAGCGATCGCCGCCGATGGGCACCTCTTGGTGGTAGATCGATTGCCAACCGTCAACTTCCAGCGGAGTTTCTAATAGCGATCGCACCGCCTTGATATGGGGCACAGGCAACTCTGTACTCCAGGGCCACTGGCCACTGAGATAGCTAGGCATGGCGGCCATCGCCACCAGAGCGGCTAAGACAATAATCAGCCCCCACTGCACGACGGAGCGCTGTTTGGGCATGGGTTGAGTCGCGTCTGACATAGGGGAGCTTTCCTGAAAATGAAGGACAGTTAAACCGAGGCGTCGGGCTTAATGTTGAGCGCCAGTCGCGGCGGCACATATTGCTGAATCAGTCGCAGGATGAAGATCAGCGAGAGCAGCATCAGGGCGGAATACAGATCGCCGCCCCAACTTTCGTGGAGCCAGACGAATCCGGCTTCGTTGCCGGTGCCGTGAAAGTAGCTCAGGATGGCGTTACGGATGATGTTGCCCGTCACGCTCACGCCCACAGTGGCCGCAAGAAAAACTCCAGTTCGGAAACGCGATCGCCAGACGTCGTTCCAGTAAATCAGCATCAGCGCTACGTAGAGACTGGTAAATAGCATCTTGAGGCCAGCACAGTGGGGCGCGACCTCAACCATCTGATCGTTGACCCGGAGATAAATTTGGTCCACCGTAACGTCGATACCGGCTTGCATCAGCAAAAAGCCGGCCACGCTGGCGATGAAATGCTGCAGCGGCAGGATATAGGGCTCAATTAAATAAGGCAATTGGCTAGGGGTTGCGAATGCCACCAACGCCAGCGGAAAGCCCATCAACTTCAGCCCTGGCCAACCCTTGAGGGTGAGACATAGACCCGCCAGCATCAAGGGCAAAGAAATATTCATCCAATCGGGTAGCTGACTGAGGTAGAGGGCGCTGGCCAGGGCGATCAGTCCCATCCCGGTGGGCCGCCATTGATCCGGCTGGGCTTGCCACTGGGGCCGCAACCCCCAGGCTATATACGCCGCAAACGGAATGCCAATCAGGCCGTGGCTAAAGTACTCATGCTGAATGCTGATGGATTTGTTAAGCCAGCCATCGACCCAGTGCAGTAGCAACGGACCGTACATCGCCGCCAGCAGGCCCAGCAGAGCGATCGACAACGGCGACAACGAAAACCGATTTTTAATTGAGGAAGTGCTAAGAGCCATGGGTTTATTGAATGGGTAGAGCAGTTAGCGATTCGGTCGTCACGGCATCCTGATTCATCGCTTGGGCGATCGCGTCGACGACCCAGTCGGCTTGCGCAATCGTCATGCCGGGATACATGGGCAGAGACAAGATCTCTTGACTGAGCGCCTCCGAGACGGGGAAAGCCCCCGGCTGGTACCCCAAGAACTGGAAGGCGGGTTGCAGGTGACAGGGCACTGGATAATGAATGCCGCTCTGGATCTGATTTTCTTGCAGCACTAACTGCAGTGCCGTGCGGTCAATGGGGCAGTCACTGGTCACCCTCACCACATAGAGATGATAGACATGACCCTGGCCACTGTCATTACGGATGGGAATCAGACCAAACTCCCGCAGCGAGGCAAATCGTTCGTCGTAGTGTTGGGCGATCTGATTCCGGGCCCGGTTCCAATCGGGCAGCAAGGGTAGCTTTAGACCCAGCACCGAAGCCTGGAGCGTATCAAGGCGGCTATTGGTGCCCTTGGGTTCAGTATGGAAGTATTTGCGTACGGCCCCATAATTGCGCAGCGATCGCGTGGTTTGAGCCACGAGCGCTTCCTGGGTTAGCAGCATGCCCCCATCGCCGATCGCCCCCAGGTTCTTACTGGGGTAAAAGCTGAACGCCGCCGCCGTGCCGACGCTGCCAGCGGTCATGCCTTCGCGCGCTGCCAGGTGGGCCTGGGCCGCATCTTCAAAAATCAGCAGATCGTGACGCTCAGCGAGGGCCTTGAGGCCGCTTGGCGAAACCATTTGACCGTAGAGGTGCACGGGCAAGATGGCGCGGGTTTGGGGGGTAATGGCGGCCTCAGCAGCGGCCAGATCAATTAAAGCGGTGTCGCGATCGCAATCGACAAAGACCGGGGTGGCACCGCTGCGCAAAATGCCGATGAGGGTCGCTACAAATGTATTGGCTGGCAGCAAGACTTCATCCCCTTCACCGATGCCACAGGCAGCGAGCCCGAGGGCGATCGCATCCGTGCCACAGCCGACCCCGACCCCGTATTTGGCCCCCGAGGCTGCCGCAAACGCCGTTTCCAACGCTTGCACAGCTTGGCCTAAAACAAAATCACCTCGATTTAAAACTGCGGCTAAGGCAGCTTGAATCTGGTCTTGAATCTGGTCGTGTTGCCAGGAAAGATCAACAAAAGGAACGGCTTGGGGGGATTTAGTCATAGGATTATCAGCGTTAGAGGGCAAACAAATGAATAAAAAGGGACTTAAATAGGGCAATCAATTGAATAGCGTGCCAAATATGCGAAGCTGATCCAGCAGTCTGACCACTGTTAAGGGATAAATCAAAGACCGTTGCGGTCAACGCGCCATCATCGGGACTAGTCAGTCAGCGCTTGTTCTGATGCTAGTCAGCGTTACCAAGGGCATGGCCTCCTGTCATAATGGTTCGCAGTTTTATTACAGAATCCGACGGTTTCTTGATGAAGTCTCCATAAACATCTGAGGAGGTTGTTCATCAATAAGCTAGCTCTAGGGTGCCCGCAATGGCCCCACTTGCAACAGCTTGAAAGTGTTTTCTCTGAGGGTAGTGCCGCCATGGATTTCAATACCGCACGTCGGTTTGTACTCGCGCAAACGCTGATGCCCGTTGCCGGTCAGACATCGTTTATTGACTGTCTGCGTCAAGGTAAAGCCCCCGTGCCCGGACAGGTTACCTCGCTGTTGCTAGCCCTCAAAGCCTTGTCCCAAGCCCTCCAAAACGAGCCGACCATTGAGCGATCGCTCGGCCACGCCCTGTTCATCCTGACCTACGAGAGTCGACAACTCTATCTCCAAGGGCAGCAACAGCAAGTTGAGTGGCCTCCACTCCTCGACGAAGACCTGACGCGCATTGCCACGGCGGTGCGTCGAATCTGGGCTGATCAAGCGGAATGAGAGATGAAGATAGGCCCTGGATAGGGGCTCAATGCCGCACTTTAAATTCTGTCTGCCGCTCTGTCTGCCGCTGTAAACCCTGGACCTCAACGATCGAGTGCGGCTACAACTCCAGCCTGAAGACATAAAAAAGATGCAGTGATGAACTGCATCCTTTTTAGTAGCTCAGTATTTGAGCGAATATGAACTGGTCTCAGTTTACTTGTTGGGCTGAGGAGTCATCCGCAGGTAGGGCTTGATTTCGGTTACACCCTTGGGGAACTTTTGCTTCGCTTCTTCAGTCGGAATCTTGGGCGAAACGACTACATCTTCGCCATCCTTCCAGTTGACGGGGGTGGCAACGCTGTAGTTGTCAGTCAGTTGCAGGGAGTCCAACACTCGCAGGATTTCCTGGAAGTTACGGCCCGTGCTGGGGGGATAGGTGATGGTCAACCGCAGCTTACGGTTGGGATCGATCAAAAATACCGTCCGCACCGTCACTTTCGCATCGGCATTGGGGTGAATCATGCCGTACAGGTCAGAGACCTTCTTGTCATCGTCCGCAATGATGGGATAGTTCACCCCGGTGCCCTGGGTTTCTTCGATGTCGCCAATCCAACCCTGGTGAGACTCAACGCCATCGACGCTCAGCGCGATGACTTTGGCGTTGCGCTTTTCAAATTCGCCCTTGAGCTTGGCGACTTCACCCAACTCAGTCGTGCAAACCGGAGTGTAGTCAGCCGGGTGCGAAAAGAGCACGACCCAGCTATCGCCAGCCCAGTCATAAAAGTTAATTTCACCCTCGGAGGTTTTTTGAGTGAAATTAGGTACGGTATCGCCTAATTGCAGCGTCATAAGCAACTCTCTGTGAATCTGAAAGGTCAATAAAGTCGTGGCCCAGAGGACCACGTTTGTTATCTTGCCACAAACCCCGGTATTCCGGTCGGGCTTTAGAGGATTAATTTAAGAAATGATTTTTATCGGGGGGCACCGCCGCCGCGATCGCGTCCCAACTGTACCCCATAAAGACCGCAGTCAGGGGCTTTTACTGATATCTTGCCGGAGCCACTAGCCGTCACTCTAGCAGGCACTGGTACCACCGAGGGTGTCAATAAACGTGGACATTAGGGAGTGACTTGACCGCTTCCCCGGCGGCGGCATCTAGCAGCCACCACAGTTCACCCTTGGGGCGGATGGTACGCGAGGGAAAGGCCAGATCGCTCCCATCAGGGGAGAAAACTGCTTTGAGCGCAGGCTGTTTGTTGCTGCCCGACACCAAAAACAGGACGCAACGGCTTTGATTAACCAGGGAGGCGGTGAGGGTGAGGCGCGGTTCGCCCGCTTTTTCGCCTACGGTGACAAGGCGATCGCTGACCGTCACCGCCGCCGTATGGGGAAATAGCGACAGGGTGTGCCCATCATCGCCCATGCCCAACAGCACAATATCGAAGGTGGGCTGATATCCCAAAATATCCTGGAGCAGATCCTCATAAATTTTGGCGGCAGCGGCGGGCTGTTCTAAGTGCGTCGGCATGATGTGGATCTGGGTAGCGGGAATCGGCACCTGGTCTAACCAGGCGGCCTTCGCCATACCCGCGTTGCTGTCAGGATGATCGACTGGCACGTAGCGTTCATCGCCCCAAAAAATGTGCAGAGATGACCAGGGCAAATCGGCTTTGGCTAGTGCTTCATACAGCGGCTTGGGCGTGCTGCCTCCCGCCAGGGCAATCGCGCAGGTGCCTCGCTCGGCGACGGCATTCAGAATGCGAGCTTGTACCAGTTCGAGCGATCGCCCCACTAAGGCGACGCGATCGGGATAAATTTCAATTTGCGCAGAGGTCATGACGATCAGCAATAAACATCGGGGCGTTCGGTTGCAGCGTAAACGATTTTCTACCGCTGATGAGATTGCTTAAGCTTTACTTCTAGAGTGCGTGTGAATCGTTTAAGGATGGGCCTGTGATTTCAGTTGTGTTGCCTTGTGTTAATGAAGTTCGCCACGGTTACTTGCCCAAGATTATTGATAATTTACAAGCGCAAGCGGGGGATAAAGAACTCATTGCCGTCGTCAGCCCCAGTACTGATGAGACGCTGGCATTGCTACAGGCGGCTCCCCAATTTCGCGTCATTGAGGCTACCGCCCAAAACCGGGCCCAACGGCTCAACATCGGGATTCAGGTCAGTCAGGGAGAGATCGTGTTGCTGCATCATCCGGCGACTTTGTTGCCGACGCAGACAGCGCTGCTCCAGATTGAGCAAGCCTTTCAAAATCCGGCTGTCCTGTGGAGCGGCTTTTGTCATCAGTTTGATCTCGACCATTGGCTACTGCGCTACACCTCCTGGTACTCTTCGCGGGTGCGGCCTCGCTGGGGTCAGATTTTGTATCTAGATCATTGTTTGGCGGTGCGGCGATCGCTGCTCACCGACATCGGCGGCGTCCCGGATATGGATATTTTTGAAGACACCGTTTTGAGCCAGCGATTAAGGACATACGGAGCCCCCTTGATGCTGCCCAGCCGGGTCGTCACGTCGGCCCGTCGTTATCGCAGTCGCGGCATCTATCGGCAAGCGCTGCTCAATCAGATGATCAAAGTGATGTATCACCTCCATCTCGATCCACAGTGGATAAACCGCCTGTATGAGCAAACAGTTCAGATCAATGTCACTTACTCCAACACTCTGTCCCAATCGGGCGCTTCTGATGCCAACGATTAGCCCAGCGATAAGGCGGCGCAATACTGCTGCACCAGGATATCAATGCCGGTGATCGCCGTTCCCACGACGACGGCAAAAGCCCCCCGATCGAGGGCTTGACGAGCCGCTGCAGGCGAGGCGATGCCCCCTTCACAAATACAGGGCACGTCGAACTTACCAACCAGGTCACTCAACAGCTCAAAGCCCGGTGGTTTACAGGTTTGCGTGTCTGGAGTGTAGCCATAGAGGGTGGTGCCCAGCACCTCGACCCCCGCCGCAACTGCTGCCTGCGCCGAAGCCAGCGTGTCAATATCAGCCATGACTGGCTGGCGTAACTCTGTGTGAATTTGATGGACCAGATCGGCCAATGTTTCATCACCGGGTCGAGGGCGCTGAGTCGCATCGATCGCAATCACATCCGCCCCCGCCTCGGCGACCGCCTGGGCATGGTGAAACTGAGGCGTAATGTACACCTCAGAACCGGGGATGACTTGTTTCCACAAACCGATGATGGGCACTGAGACGCGCTGGCGAACGGCGGCAATGTGCTCGGGACTGTCGATGCGAACCGCGATCGCCCCGCGTTTGACCGCCGCCGCCGCGATCGCGGCAATGATATCCGGATGGTGCAGCGGCGAATCTACCGGAGCCTGACAAGAAACGATCAGGCCAGCTCTGAGTGGATTAAGCATAGGGTCAAAGGTCATTAGGGAGATTTACCGGAGAAATCATACTCTCAAGTAGGGGCGCAATGCCTACGCCCTTGAGCAGTCACCATGATTACAGGTAATTTCATTTACAAAAGGGCTATTTCTAGGGCAATGGCCCCTGCCGCGATCGCGATGGCATCCAGTTCTTCGCCGGTCGAACACCCCGCCAGCCGCTTGCGCATCAACTGTTTCATAGCAATGTCCCCCACGGCTAGACACAGGCTGGGCCAGTACTCAGGTCTGGCATGGCCAGATGCTCCAAATTCACCTGCCAGAGATTGGTTTTCTTAATGTTGGCACCCTTGAGTTGGGCATGGTCGAGACGGGCTTCGGCCATATTCGCGTGGAACAAATTGGCATCTTCTAAACAAGCGTGGCTCAAATCCGCCATGCGTAAGACCGCCTCGCGCAGATCTGCCTCAGCCAGATTGGCTTTTTGCAAACTCGCTCGATAGAGGTTAGTGCCGACACAACTGGCCCGGTGCAGCTTGGTGCCTTGCATCATGGCCCCCATCAGGCTAGCCCCACTGAGATTGGCTCCCGACAAATCCGCCCCACTCAGGTTGGCATAGTAAAAAGTGGACCCCATCAGATTCGCATCGGGCATCATCGCCTCGCGCAAATCGACTTCGTAGAAATTAGCCTCGGCGAGATCGGCCTCCCGCAACGTGGCTTCTCGTAAATCGGCGCGATACAAATGGGCGTAGCGCAGATTGGCCTGGGTCAAATTGGCGGTGTAAAGCGTTGTTTTATAAAAATCGGCGTAGCGCAGATTGGCTGCTGTCAGGTCCGTCATGCACATATCCGCCCGGTAAAGACTGGCTTTTTCAAAATTGCACCGGCAGAACTGAGTATCCCGCAGGTTGGCTTCATAAAAGTTGGTGCCCGAAAAGTCGGCCCCGCTCAGATTATGTCGGCTGAGGTCAGCCCCTTGTAAATCGGGCTGCAAGCCAGGATTTTCGCCGCGCCATTGATTCCAGATCTCGACGCCTTGTTTGATGAGATTGAGTTGAAATTCGCTAGCCATGTGTGTCAGTGCCCCCCAAAGCAAGACTCTCAGACATTAATCCCTGGCAGATAGAGCTTGCTAAGGATGCAGAATCGGGACTCATGTACTTCCAACCTGGTCACCAGGGACATCTGCGGAGCGGTGGCGGGTCACCAGCCTTGAGCGTCAAGGTGACAAGGCGGTGATCATTCCCGATCGCCCATTCTTAGGAATGAGAATTGAATAAGTTGGGATAGCCGTCTCGGCTGTCCCCAGGCAGGCAAGATGCCTGCCCTAACAATTTGGTGTTATTTGATCCTCATTCCTTAGCATTCCCAGCCAGCGCTCAACGTTGCGAAGGGGTGACAGATTGATGCGATCGCCCAGCCACCGACTCATCAGAGCACCGGAATCCAGCGCTAGACCAATTTTGCTAGCCCCCGCGACCGTGCCTGCACCGGGGGGCACGACTGTCCGCCCCCACCGCGCTGCCCTTGTAGTCACTTGTCAGAAAACCGGCATGACGCCGCGATCGCCCTCAATACCGCTCGGTATAAATGACATTTTCCCGCAGCACTTCCTCTTGCTTCCCGGAGTCATCAAACCGCACCACCACCAGACTGGTCGAATCCAGGCGGTATTCAAAATTGCCATTGCTGATGATGTAGCCGCCGCCCACCGCTTCCACCTCTGGGGCCGTCACGACTTGTTCAGTCCCGGTTTCTTGAGAGAGATAGGTCCGCTGTCCACGCGCTTTACAGACGTAGATGGTGTTGCTGGGGGTGACAAAGTACGACTCGATCGCCTTCAGGCCGCCGCAGGTTTCATCCAGCGATCGCTTGAGCACATCGCTGGGGGGTTGGTTTACCACATTGGCAGGGGTGGTATCGGCCACCGCTGCCAATGCGGGCACGGCAATGTCTAACAAATCACTGCGCACCCAGCCCACCGTCGAGCCTTGTGGAAAGGTGACGTAGTACCAGGTGTAGCCGTCGGCATCCGCTTCGGAACGACCGAGCACGACCGAATCGCCCACACGGGCATAGCCGATCGCTTCGGCCTCTGGGGACGGCTGCGATCGCACATTCACCTGCGCCTCGGCATCATCGGCGGTAATGGTGGCGGTTTGGGGAGTGGGGGAGCCGTCACGATTTGCTGCCGCCGCTCTGGAAGCGTCATTGGTCTGGGCCGCAGCATTGCGAGCCGCCACCGGAACGTTGGGATCAGGAGCCTGGGCCGCTGTCGGGGTGGCGGTTTCCGGGCTCTCTGCGAGGCCGGGAGCGTCGGTAGCCGCATCCGGCTTTTGGCGGCAGGTACTCACCATCGCCAACACCAACACTAAAAATACGCTGCCGGTCACTATGCGCGATCGCATCTCGTCTCACACCTTGGGGGTCGCCCCAATGAGGGTCTGTCTACTGAGTCTCCCATCGACCACCCTGGTGGACTGGTCGCGATCGCTCAGGCGACCTTCAGGGTTGATCAGTCCTCAAAATGTAGCCCATATCGTCAATTGTGAGCGGCGTTTCCGGAAAATCTTGCCGCGTCAATTGCTGCACCAGGGTCACGCTGGCAAACCCCTGATCGATATAGGGCACGCCGTTCTGGTCGAGCGCCACGGGAATCAGCCGCCCCCTGAGGAAATCGCCCTCCTCGCCCAACTCCACCTGCAAAATCATCGACAACCCCAGAGGCCCAACGGTAGAGAGGGTGCGATAGCCCAAAAAGTTGCCTAAAGAGTAGGCGATCAGCTTGTCCTGATACAGCTCTACGGCGCGGGGCACATGGGGACCATGCCCCAAAATCAGGTCGGCTCCAGCATCAACCATGGCGCGCGAAAACTGCACCATATTGCCCCGATTTTCCGAAAAGAAATATTCCGTCTGATTGCGGACCCGCAGCGCATCCGTGCCCTCAGCCCCCGCATGAACCGAAATCACGACCATATCGGCCTCGGCCTGCGCCTGTTGCACCAACGCTTGCGCGGCGGGCAAATCGTTCATGTCGTTGTGGTCAGGCCAGTAGCTAAAACCTATAAAGGCGATCGTATAGCCATTGGCTTTGACCTTGACAATCTCCCCTTTGCGGCCCACCGCGTGCATGCCCGATTGTTGAATATTGGCAATGGTGTCATCAAAGCCGGGATCACCAAAATCAAAGGAATGGTTGTTGGCGACGCTGAGCACGTCAAACCCCGCCGACTTCAGCACGTCGGTCCAGGCGGGTGGCGTCCGAAACGCAAAGGTCATGCCCTGCCCCACGTTTTTGGCCGTGTAGGGATAGGCGGTGAGGGTGCTTTCAAAGTTACCAAAGACCAGATCAACCTCCCCCATGAACATCTTGACGCTGTTGAACAGGTAGTTGGGGTCGCGAGGCAGGCGATAGTCGGGAAAGTCCGTGCCGGGAATGACATCCCCCACGGCCTTGATTTGCACCGCCACCGGGGTCGCCATCGGCATCGCCAAAGCACTCGCCCCCACGTTGAGGCTGCTGGCGGAGGTGATCGGCTCTACCAGCGAGTTAGCAGGCATCGGCGGCAGAGAGATTGGAAACTTTAACGCGCCTTCTAAGTCTCTGGCCGGGTCGACTAGCGTCGCGGTCGGTGAGCTGAGCGCCGGTTCCAGGACGGGAGCGGCATTCTCAGGGGCAGACCCCAAGGATTGCCCTACCCGCGATCGCCCCCACTCAAGACCGACAGAGGCCAGGGTGCCCAACCCAAAACTCGCACAGGTTATCGCGATCGCCCCCGCGATCAAGCGGCGACGGTGATACCGCCGCTGGCGGGCATGGGTCCGCTGTTGCCAGGTCAACTTTTTGATATTCGCCGTCGGCGGGGTCGCTAGGGGCAACGCTGGAGCCGGTGAGGCAGCAGGGTCGGGCGTAGCAGCGGGGGCGCTTGAGGGCATCGGGATCGGCGGTTTAGCCGGTGAAGTTGGCACCGGGGGCAGCAAGAGCCGGGGCGCTGGCGACTGTTCGATCAGCGCATGATGAATGAGCCGACTTCCGGTATTCTCGTCAGGCGTGAACACATAGACATCCCAATATTGAGGACCAGACAGGGCCTTGAGCGCTTGCTCAAAGCGGGGTAACAGATCCCCAATGCGATACAGATGGGCCACTGGCAGGTGAATGTGTAGCAACGGGGGCTGTCCCTCAACCCGCAGCGGCGGCTCCAGCGCGATCGCGGTGTTGAGGTAAGCAGCGATTGCTGGACAGTCCTGCAGTTGGCCCACGGCGGGCGGCAAGGCGTCGGTCACAGGGTGCATGCAACTATCGAGGTCACGAAGTGAATCAAATTGATGGGCTCAAGCACCTCGCTAGCCAACGAGCGCGTTGGCCCAATTGCTGAAAACACTGAGTCAAACTGGGCGTCTAAACCGCTCAGCCAGCCGCTGGGCGGCTGGCCCTAACTGGGTTGACGATGGCGATCGGCGGCGCTTGGGCACTAAATCAATCCTTGAGACGATAGCAGAAACTTCCCTAACTGGACCAAATTAATGGAAATAAACGTAACCAAAAAAATTGTGACGATGACGTTAAAAGCGTTGCGAAAGAAGTTGACCATTGATTTTTATTCACCGAATCACTGTCTTACCCTGGATTCACCGGGCACCGGCGCACCGGCCTTAACCCAGCGATCGCCATCCAGACCAGCAGCATTGACGCCCCCTATTTTGGGCGATCGCCGCCGCTCCTGGCAGCAATTTCATATATTCCATAGCTTTGGTTAACATCCCATAACGACTGACGGCGGCGGCCATCCTCCCCCGGATGGATTCCCCACCCCAAACCATCGCCCGCCCAGCTTACCGCCCGGTCAAATCTGACGCCGATGGCTCCACCGCGCCAGGAGCAAACCGCTGCCACAGGGCCGGGGGCGGCATCAAAAATTCGTAAGCCCCCGCCGCACTGCCAGGAGCCGCCGTCAGCACAATGTCAAACGACACTGAAACTCGCGGTTCCTCCGTATGGTTGAAGGTCACCCCGTGCCGCTGTCTAGCGGGAAAGATCATCAACCGGCCCTCCACCGGGGGATACATAGCGTGATCTTGATTGAACGGAGTCCACTGGGCAATAATGTCGGTGTTTTCGCTCCCCAAGCCAGGGCTCACCTCGTTTTGCCGCGCATCATCAATAAACGTCAGACACCCGGACTCGTCACTGCCAGATTGCGGCACCGAGACGTAATACACCGCACTGACATGAGCCGTGTTGTGACAGTGCACCCCCACTTCCTGCTGATGGCGAGACACAATCGGCCACGCCCGCTGAATGTAAAGCTCGACTTTGGTGAGATCGATACCCAGTGCCTGAAGATACTTCACCACATGGGTTTCGACCTGCTCCACTAGCCAGCGAAAGCGGGGATCAGCATGTACCTGATGGACCCCATGCAGATCTCCCGTCCACGCCATTTCTGGAAAGTTGCGCCGCTCTTGGACGGCGGCTTCAAGCTGCAAAATGGTGGTCAACAGTGCCTGCTGATGCGGGGCCGCATCGGGCAAGTCGGCGTAGTAAATCGCGAGGGGAAACCAGGTATCAATCGGCATGGACAGACTATCTTTCCAAAGCTTTTGGATTGTACGGGACGATCGCTGCGCTGACCAGCAGTCAAACTGTGGGAATATCCTCAATCGTCAAGCTTGCCGAGGAACTTGCCAAGCCCTTACCAGCAACGTCAAAGTGCCTTGCCGCTCATGATGGCGGCTCTTGGGCGATCGCCGGTAACGTGCCCCTGCAAGTAAAGTAGATGGGCTTAATTATTTGTCGGATGTGTTAGCGCCAGCATAACGCATCAAATCCCTGTGGCATGGTGCGTTACGGCTTCGCCTAACAGCACCCTACAACATTGTTTGTTGATGTCCACCTACTGAATCAATGAGTGCAGCGACGTCTGCAATTAACGCCTGCGCCCTTAATTACAGGGTTCGAGTTGAGTCATGAGCAACACCATCTCATCGATCGCATCGAGCATGACGCCGCCAGATTGACCGGGCTGATTGATCACAATGCTGAAAATCACCGTGCCGTACTGAGCTGTTTCGAGATAGCCGGACAGCGCCCGCACCCCATTCAAGGTGCCAGTTTTGGCGCGGACTTTACCCTGCGCCGCCGTGCCTTGAAACCGATTTCTCAGGGTGCCGTTGACCCCGCCCACCGGCAACGACTCGTAAAACAGACCCGTTGCGTCAGTTTCATACATGCCCTTGAGTAACGCTACGAAGGCAGCGGGTTGGGCCTGGTTGTTGCGCGAGAGCCCTGAGCCATCGGCCTGAATGTACGTATTGGGGTCCACGCCCAGCGGTGCTAAGGCCAGCCTGACGCGGCTTTGCCCCCCGATGCCCCGCAAAATTTCGTCAGCTCGGGCGTTGTTACTGTTGCGATTCACCAGATTCAAATCATCGCGGAAATTCCATAGGCCGTCGGGGGATTGTTCGCGAATGGTTTGGATGGCGGCGGCGGTGGTCATCAGTTTGATATTCGAGGCGGGAATCAGCAACCGCTGGGCATTGTAGATATACAGCGATCGCCCCTCTAACAGGGGATACACTTCAATGCCCCAGGCCGCAGTGGCAAATTGCGATCGCCCCACAATGGCGTCTAGGGCTGGAGCCAAATCGTCGGGGCAAAACTGGGGGCCGAAGCGGCGATTTGCGATTTCGCTGCGGGCATCTACCGTGGTCCTAGCGGGGGCGGTCGCCGCGATCGCCCCCCAGGCTCTCGGCATGCCTGCCCCGCTAGTCAGTAGAGTAGTGGCCGCGATCGCCGCTAGCCGGTGCCAGGGTCGCCAGCGTCGTGGGGTGAGTGGTGCCATGCCGATATCCTCATGGGTGTTGGGAGCCGTCGTTTCCCCAGCCACTATAAAATGTCAGTGCCCGACTGCCTACCGTGCGCATGAGTCCCCAGCGCGCAATCCTTACCGACAAGGGCGATCGCCAATCAAGAATGCCTGCACAATAGAAATGACCGCAGCTGGGGTGGGGCCATGACATATCCGCGCTTTCAATGGCGACTGTTAGATCACGAACGGCCTGCGCCTGATTGGCTAGCCGCCTTTACCAACTGGGCGACTGGGGTCGGCTGGCAGTCCCCCTTTCTAGATTTAGTGGGGCAGTTGCTCTGGCAGCGCGGTTGGCGACAACTCGCCGACATTCGCGGCTACTTAAATGTGACAGAATACAAACCCACCTCGCCGTTGGCCTTTGGCGAAGAGATGGCAGAGGCGATCGCCCGGCTTGAGCAAGCCCATCAGCGGTCAGAAAAAGTGGCCATTTGGGGCGATTTTGACGCCGACGGGCTGACGGCCACCGCCGTGCTTTGGGAGGGCTTGGGGCAGTTCTTCCCCCAGGACACCCAACTGCGCTACTACATTCCCAACCGCTTTACTGAGTCCCATGGGCTGTCAACCCGTGGCCTGGATGAACTGGCGGCCTGGGGCTGCACCCTGATCGTCACCTGCGACACCGGCAGCACCGCCGCGACCGAACTGGCCTATGCTGCCACCCTGGGCCTGGACGTGATCGTGACCGATCACCACACCCTCGCCGAGACGCGCCCGCCCGTGGTGGCACTCATCAATCCGCGCCAGTTGCCGCCGGGGCATCCCCTGGGCGACCTGTCGGGGGTCGCGGTGGCCTACAAGTTGGTAGAAGCACTCTACGCCCGGTTGCCCGACCAGCCCCAACAGCCCTTAGAAACCCTGCTAGATTTAGTGGCGATCGGGCTGATTGCCGATCTGGTGGCCCTGCGCGGCGACTGTCGCTATCTCACCCAGCGGGGTCTCCAAACCCTAGAAACTCAGGCGAAACTCGGCGTGCGTCCCGGTGTGACTAAACTGCTGGAATTTTGCAAGCGCACGGGCGATCGCCCCTCGGATGTGGCCTTTGGCCTGGGTCCCCGCATCAACGCCGTCAGCCGCATTCATGGCGATGCCAGTTTTGGAGTGGAGTTGTTGACGAGTCGCGATCGCCCCCGCGCCGAAGCCCTCGCCCTCGAAGCCGAACTGGCAAACACCCGTCGCAAAGATCTACAGGCCACTGTTTTGCGCCAGGCCACCGCCCAATTAGGCACCCTCGACTTGAGCACCACCCAGGTGATTGTGCTCAGCGATCCGCAATGGTCGCCCGGCGTTTTGGGCCTCGTCGCCAGCCAGCTCGCCCAGGAATACGATCGCCCCACGATCCTCTTTCAAACTGAGACTACCGCCGCCCCCGGCGCACCGTTGATGGCGCGGGGATCGGCGCGATCGGTGCATCAAATTGATTTGTATGAATTGGTGAAAGCCCAGTCCCACCTGCTTACCAGCTTTGGGGGGCATCCCTTTGCGGCGGGCATGACCCTGCCCGTCGAAAATTTGCCATTGCTGGCAGCGGGACTCAACCGGGCGGTGCGATCGTACCTGCCCACCGTCGACCTGACGCAACCGCCCCCGCTCGCCGTCGATTGTGCAGTCACCGTCGCCGATTTGGGTCGCGACCTATTTCGCGCTCTGAGGCTGCTGGAACCCTACGGCATGGGCAACCCGATTCCCCGATTGCTGCTGCGAGATGTCCAGATCGCCAACCTCTGGGAAGACACCCTGAAGGATCGCCGGGGGGGCAAACAACGCTATCACAAGCTCAGCTTCGACATCGTGGATCCCACCACGCAGGTAAGCTTTCCGGGGCACTGGTGGGGCCATCGCCGGTCTGACCTGCCCGAAGGTCGCTATGACCTCGTAGTCGAACTGGACGTGAATACTTTCAAAAAGCGCTACGAAGCCCGCTTAGTCGATTTGCGACCGCTGGGGGCGATCGCCGCGACGATCGCCTCCTCCCAATCTCATTGGCTCATCGACCAGCGAGAGCCACTGGTAGACTCGGTGCCGCCCCCCGCCATGGTGAACTGCCCCACCGATTGGGCAGACTTCTCCCCCTATCGCACCCCGCCGATCGATACCCTAACGTTGGCCTATCCGCCCCCGGCCCCCATCGCCCTTGAGCAGCAGTGGCAGCAACTGCTGGGCATGGCCAAATATCTCGCTCGCACGGGTGAAAGCCGTCCCGTAGCGATGCTCAAGGATCGTCTGGAGTTGAGCGATCGCACCCTGCCGCGCGCGATCGCCACCTTGGAAAAGCTGGGATACACCATCCAGCAGGTTGATGACCAGATCAGCCTGACTGCGCCGACCATCCCCCTGTCGGCGACCCAGTATGGGCAAATTGCCCACGACTTTTTGACCGCTGTGCAAGAAGAGTGCTTTCGCCAGCAATACTTTTATGAAGTGCCGGTCGATATTCTAGAGCAGGTGTTGGGCACGATGCCCGCCGCTGCCTCGGTGGTTACGCCTGAGTGAACCCCTGCCGCTGCAAGCCAATCCCCTCGCTACAGGGTGTGACGTGCTTCTAGCCAGGCCAGCACTTCGCTTTCGGAAACACAGGTCAGCCGTTGCTGCGATCGCGGATCGTATACATGCCACAGCGCCTTGCCCTCGATATCGTAGTACTTGGAAATGCGCGGCTCGTTGCGATCGCGGGTCAGTTCCGTTACCAAGGCTTGACCAATCTGCTGTAAAAATTCCCAAAACTGGGCTGAGAAAGGAATGGAGGGCGATCGCTGATACAACCCCTCTAACCGCTGACGAGCCTGTGCATCACTGGGACAAACCATCGTTTTACTCCTAAACAGAGGACCGTTTTTCGCTGCTGCTCACAAGATAGGTCGCCCATTCCAGGTATTTCAAAGCACAACACAGATTACATACATGAACAAAATTGATGGCTTTTTATGACCCTACTGAGTGGAATGAAGTGCGAGTTCAGCGAATGAGAGAATAGAAACCTTCTGTAACGAAAGCAAATGGCTAGCTCAACCATTAAATCTACATGAGTGGTTCATCCAGCCTTCAAAAGAGCTTTGTCAGAAAGAGGTATGCGGCCCCGCGTTGCAATGAATCTCAAGGAGGAGAAATCAGGCAACTCTTGCCAGCAGGGATAAGTAGATGGGCGATGGGTGGCAGGTTAACCTTTCCCATGTTCTGTCAAGCACCAGATGTAGTGGATACAAAAGCATCAGACCCTATATATAAATCTGGATAGTCAGAATGCTGGACAGTCATAAGTTTGCGTCGTGTTCGCTAAAGAGGCCAGGTTGTTGTCATCGGCGTTTGGGAGATTGGGCTTTTAGCTGCCAGTAATTTAGGGAGAAGTAGAGCCTGTCTGCTTTCCCCTAAATGACTCTGCCACTGATGCTGAAGCGCCAATCGCACCCATTGCTCGCTGGGATAGCCGTGTTTGGGGCGGGTGCGAAACCATCGGGGGGAGTGAGTCCAACCGCGGTGGGGCATCTCTAAGGCGAGGACTTGCAGAATCCCTAAAGCAATCGCGTTGAGGTTGAGAAACCGTTCGAAGGCTTCGACCTTGCGCTTGACTTGGTATTGGAGCGCCGCATCCAAGCTCGCGAGGTCTAGATTTTGGGGCCAAGTAGGTGTAGGCGTCATGGCCTTGAGCCAAAATCGGTAGCCAAACCCGCCCAGCAACTGCACCAAGGTGCGGAAGGTGACCTCAATTTTGAAGCGCCAGCCGTAGGCTTCGATGACCTCAGGACCACTCAAGGTGACATCACTGGCGAGCAGCAGGAAGGGCTTGCCCCCCGGCCATTGGGTAAGGACAAACAACACCGGTTCATCGGGGCTATCCCAATAGAGTTCAAAGCACTGATAAGCGACCGTGACATAGCGACCATAGAGCCAGACCGCCGCCTGAGGACAGTCTTCCAGCGGGTCAAATAACTCCCGCAACCGCACGGTGGCTCCCCATTTACGCGGCCGTCCCGGCCCTTGGGGACCGGGCAAGGGGCAAAAGGGGGCGTGGGCGACTGTGGAGAGACGCACTCGGGTGATGAGGTGTAATCCCTCTGCCCGAAAGGCTTGTAACACCTTACCCGAAGCGTAGTAGGCATCAAGAATAGCGGTGCTCCCGGACTCCATCAGCGTCACACATAGCGTCGCCATCTTATCCACCAAAGTCGGTGAGGCTACCGACTCATCTGGGTCAATCCCGTCATGGAGTCGGAGCGTGAGCGGGACGACAAAGAGGGCTGCACCTTGCCCGAACAGCAGGCCCAAGGCACTAAAGTAATGGCCCCGAATCCACTCCGGCTTGCCCACATTCGCCGACTCCTGATGTAGTTGCTTCACCCCCGGCATCTGACGCCCCTCTTTGCTCACCTTGATGCCATCGCCGATATACACCCGCTCACCCCGTAGCCGTACGTTCTGGGGATGCCCTTGCAGCCAGCGGCTCCAGTGAGCACATAGATCGGTCACCTTGAAGGCCGTGGCATGGAACCAGTGCAGGGCTTGCGCATAAACCTTTTCACTAAGGCCCAGGGCATTAACGTAACTGGTCACCGCCGGTGGCGCGGTGCTCAACAGCACCCCCCACATCAGCAGGACAAACCAATCGAAGGTCGCTTCACGCCTGAAAGCTGGGCGCAACGCGCACAGGATTTGCTCCCAACGTTGACATAACTCCATAATGGACTCGGCTGATGATCTCAATTTCAGCCAGTGTCGAACATTCCGGGCTGATATGCCTCAGGAATGTTCTTTTTTCAGATAACTCTGATTACCGAGAGAACTTCGCACTGCCCAGCTCATTAGTATTGGGAAGAAAACAACCACACACACACCACCAGTAGGGGCTAGATAGTGTTTTGAAACCCGTTGAGAGTCCTGATCTCTCGCACGGGAGCACGTCATCCGTTAGTCAGAGAAAAAATACATCGTTTCGCGGATATCGATCAATTTGGCCTTGATGGTGTACAGCTCACGGCCCTGCATGTCCTGACAAATCAAGGTTTGCCGCACTCGCAACAGCTTGCCATCCACTTTGACGACCTTTTCACCCCGCTCGTTGGCAATAAAAAAAACATCGCCAAAGCTGAACAACCGCTCCCTCATTTGGAAGCGAGTGCCAATGCGCTGTTCCGCCGCTTGCTGAAGGTTTTGCAAGGCGGCGCAGCGATCGCTGCCAGCTAAGTCTACGGCTTGCGGGGTTGCTTCCAGATTCCCGCCTTGTAGCAGGCCACCATTGCGGGCCGCTCGTCGTTTCATCATGGCTAATCTCCCGATTAACTTAAAAAAGTTGTGCAATGTCGTGGCGATCGCGCGGCCACATTTTTGTATTCAATCCACCGAACCAAGAACAGATCGGCTTTATTCTTGCAATGTCCCTCACCTGGCCGTTGCCCATAGCCTTTCTCTTCGGTGTCGCCTGCTTCGGGCATAGCGGGTAGTCGATAGCGCTGATGAATGGACTGCCCCAAAAACGCCCCCATCAAGGCTATTGATCCTAATCAAAAATATAGGACAGCCCTAGAAACACGCCCTGAGTTTGCAAATTCAGCTCACTGTCAGCAAAGCGCCCTTCTCGCTGCCAGTTGTAGTCAGTCAGACGGTACGCCGGGCGGATGGAGAAATTGGGGAAGATGCGCCAATCTAAAGCCACCGAAATTTTATAAAGCAGATCTGGACTGTTCCCCACACCAAAGCCACCGATTTCGCCAGCCGTGATGAGTTTTGTCCGGCTGTTAAACAGCCACTCAGCCCGCAACCGGACAGCGGGGGCGAGCCAATCTGGCCCCAGCGTGACGTCCGGCAGGTTGTTGAAATCCGCCTTAATGTCAAAGTCGATGTATTCGGCTCCCCCGATCAGATCAACATTTACCGCTGGGAAGACTGCATCCTGCGGTTGGGCGGCTACTTGCTGAGGTGCCAAGGCAAAGCGCCCAATGCGCCAAGCCAAGCCAGCCTGGGCTCTGACATAAGAAGCACTTACCCGCACCGAAGACGCGATCGCCCGGTCTTCAGCACTAACCCCCACCAACACCCGCGATCCTAAATCTGCATAAAATCCGCCCAGCACAACCCCAAAATTGTTGTACCAGACCTCGGCTTCCCCCCCGAGCAAAAACAAGTCTTCCAGCTCAAAGCCAGTATCGAACGACAAATCGATTCCACCCTCGTCGTCCCCATCATCGCCATCATCACCGCTGTCCCCATCATCACCGTCAAAATCGAGTTCGGTATCAAAGCCAAAATCGCCCGACGCCCTAAAGGGAAACTCCACAAACGGTCTGATTTCAAAGCGCCAGGGGCTGTTATCCCCAAATTCGTCTACATCACCATTGAGACTCACCGAATCTTCTACAGGTTCGGAGTCTGGTGTTGGCAAAGCCCTGTCAGTTAGCGGGCTAGCAATGGGCTTCAGCTGTTCAATCCCTGCTAGCCCCAGAGCCTGCTGGTCAAAGTTACCTTCGCCACTCAGGCCGACTGACTCTGCAACCTGACGATCCGGTTGAATCGATGCGGCATCAGCCACCAGATTGACCGACCCGCTAGACGGTGCTTGGGGCAGGCTGGCGAAACTAGCAAACCGATTAATCGAGGATACTTTTTCCACGGGAACCTGTAGCTTGACGCTGGCTGCATGAGCACTGCCATCAGCGGCAACGGTGGTGATGGGTGAATTCTGCGCAACACTCGATTCATTGGCAACCGGACGGGCAAAGTCTGACAAGGTTGCTTTTCCGAAGTGCTCAGTTGACCCAGTTACAGAGTGGGAAACAGATGGTGAAGGGGGCTGTGCTGCCAATTCGGGGCCATCAGCTGGCAACCCGTCAACGTTGGCGATGGGCTCTGTCGCGATCGCGGCACCAGAAAACACACTGAGCCCCAATATCGACAGCGCCGCAATCTTTCTCGGCATTGAGTAAGGGTTGGCTTGAGGGTGTAAGTCAGACATATCGACGATATTTTCTCCCTTGGGCTCTTGAGTCAATTGTTGGGACGATCTGTAAGATCAAGGTGCTGAAAGTGTTTTGGGTTTATATCACAGCCGCCTGTAGACTTAAAAAATCATGAGACATTTCAACACAAATTGATATGAATAAATGAAGTCAAAAACTCAGGTTTGCTTAAGAGCGATCGCCCGTAACTCCCGGCTTTGATGTCCGTCTGCCCATTTCCCCCGCCACCGGCATCAGCATCACGAGCAGCAACAGCGCCCTCAACATCACCGGCTTAGCCATGTAGGCATCAGCTAGCTAATAGAAAGGCCATGGCCGCGATCGCACTCCTGCAATTTGTAGAAGGGCGATCGCGGATCCTAAATTGAGGAGCTATCCACCAATAGGATGAGCTAGCTACTATTAGTTACTTATTGTTGAAATCATCTAAAGCCTGCCGCAGAGTGGTTTGCTGCTCTGGTGTCGGGCCAGTGCCATTCTCTATGCTTTCGTAAAATTGTCCTCGAAATCCCTCCGTTGTAAAGTTTTCTTCATCCTCGGCAAGCGTCCACGGCGAGGTGTGAAAAACCGGATTTCCACAAATGGGATCGCCATTATTTACACATTGAAAAGAACCTTTCTTCAGATCAGCTCGGTCATTCAACTCTAGTGCTAAGAGTTGGGGAGCACTTTGCCTCGGGGGTG
>Ga0081526_100184_pt1 | contig 39566 bp, 32 predicted proteins | sample HotLakmasection2_FD_70991 | JGI IMG/M metagenome (GOLD analysis project Ga0081526, IMG submission 70991) | Hypersaline microbial mat communities from Hot Lake, Washington, USA - Section #2 (SPADES assembly) (version 2) | ecosystem: Environmental > Aquatic > Non-marine Saline and Alkaline >... | reverse complement strand
ACCCAGTTGTTCCTGTTGCTGGGTAATTGTATTTAACAGCGCCGCCACTAACGCCTGCACACTGGCGGGGGTCACTTCCCAGTCCGCTTGCGGAAGCCGAATGCCACCAATTTCAATCTCAGTTCGGTCGTTAGAATTCATGACTTCAGCTTACCTGAAGGGCAACGATTGAAACCCTTACTTTTTCATCAACCCCTGAACTGTTACTTTGGAGCTAAGCCAGAAATGAACAACCATTGTTGAGAAGGTTGTTCATTTCTGGGAGCACTCTTGGAGGTTAGGGTGTGCTGGAGATGGATGGCGATGCAGGAAGCGATCGCACAATGCTCAACTGTAACGGTTCCTGGCTAATTCGGTTGGCGTAAGCGGCACTGAGAAAGTTCTGATAAGCGGCTTCATCGGCTATGTAGGTTTGAAAGAATGCCAGGCTTAAGGCTTGCATATAGCGCTGTGCCAAACTGGGCGCAGAACCTATGACTGGTTCTGGGAGATTAAGCGCTGCATTGCCAATTTCTTCTGGGATGGAGAAATGCGTTCCTCCTTCAATCAGGACGAGATATTTGTTAGATGTCGTCAGCCAGGTAAAGGGTTCAAATTGTTCAGGGAGGGCAGGTGTCACTGTATCGGCACTTCCTGCCACTATCATGACGGGAACATCGATCTGGCTCAGTCCTTCCTGTCCCAGCAGTTTACTATCAACGGGATTGATGGCGATCGCGGCATCAATGCGAGGATCTGCCAGGGGGTAGGATGCCTCTGGCAGTTGTAATGCCAGACATTGCAAAACCAGGGAAAGGTTCAGGGAGGTATCCAGGTTTTGGCAGGCAACCTGAAGTTGCTGAAAATTGAGGTCGGCTCCTGCCACTGCCAATGCTGTGTAACCTCCAAAGGATTGCCCCATAACACCGATTGCTTCCAGGTTCAGTCGTCCCTGTAATGCTGGGTCTGATTGGGAAAGGGACTCTAACGCATCCAGCACATCCGAAATATCCAGGGGACGGTCAATGAATTCCTCGGGGCGGGTTACATTCCCGGTTGTGCCCTGGAGCAGCGCTTGCAGTTGTGCCGCATTGCTGCCAGGGTGGGCGGGAATCGCCACCGCAAACCCGTGGGAGGCGAGGTGTCGAGCCAGATATTCAAAACTGCTGCGATCGGAACCTAACCCGTGGGAAATGACAATAATTGGGTGGGGAGTTGTGCCGGGAGCAACGGGTAGATAAAAATCGACTGGAAACGTTCGGTTGCGCTGGCGATCGCTCACTCTCAGGGTTTGCATTTCCCACTGCAAGGGACCCTGAGTCTGCAAACTGACCGATGGCAAAGAAGCAGGTAGTGATAGATTGCTGGCTTCTAACTGTGCTTGTTGTTGCACCTGGTCAACTACCTCGGTGGTTTGATTGAATAGGGCTTGCAGGTTGTCGGCGATCGCTAATCCTTCAGCGACATCGATGCGGATACCTTCGGTTGGAAAGTACTGGAGCACGGCAAGGGGCGTAAACCCCTGCGGGTCGTCTGCCGCCAGAATCAAAGCGGCACGGATTGCATTAAAACCCGGCTGCCGTGCTTCTGTTTGAATGACTTCATCGAGGCGATCGAGCAAGCTCTCTCCGGTGGGGGAGTAAAGGAACTGAGAAACGCTTACCACATCGAGCGGAATTTCTGTCTGTAGGACTTCACGTACTTGTTCCAGTTGCTCTGGTGTAACGCGCTGGGCGTAAAAATCCAGTTCTTCATCAATCTCTCCGGTCTCTGCAAAGGTTTCGAGGGAAGAAATCGGAATGGAGCGTTCCAGTAATCCATAGGAAACATAAAGTCGTTCAGCTCCCAGTGCCGGAAAGGCTGTAAACCAAGAAAATGTACTACTTATCAAGCCCAATGCTAACTTCCACGGAGTTTTCCACCCTGCTTTCAGCGGCTTTGCTTTTCCATAGCTTGTAGCTGTGTTGTTAGAAGGCGGGTCAGGGAACAACCGAGCTGTGCGCTTTTGGAATGGGAATTGTGGCATAGAACCTATTCAATGAATGGTTTGAAGGAAGGGTTAGAAGGAATGCTTTGAAGCCGCTTTTTAGGATGTTTGCGGGTAGAGGAAAGAGTCAGATTTAAGCAGCTTATATTCAAGCAGATCCGGTTCAAGCAAATCCGGTTCAAGTAGATCCGGTTCAAGCAGATCACATTTAAGCAGAAAAGTGCGTTACATAATTTCGTAACGCACCCATCACTTTTTCAGCTACTAGCCTCTTTTGCGGGAGGCTTTCAGGTCAAGGTTTTGACGGTTTTATTCGATAGTCCTTCGTGGCTGTGCTGGAGGTCACTCAGATGCCCCGCAGGTTGCTGCTTTAACTCGTCGGGTACCTGACTGCCCACAGAGCCTTTGGCTACGGTCACACCGCCATCTACAAGCCATAATGCACCCGTCACATAACTGGCTTCCTCTGATGCCAGGAAAGCGTAGACATTCGCCATCTCTTCGGGTGTTCCCCGACGCCCCATTGGAGTTGCCTGAACGACCATTTTTTCCATTTGTTCGTCCATCGGTCCCATGTCTTTGTGAGTCCAGGCGGTGTCTACGGCACCAGGGCAAACACAGTTGGCACGTATCCCATGCTTTGCCTGCTCTACAGCAACCCCTTTCATAAAAGAATGCATCCAACCCTTTGTGCCGCCATAGGGAGTGTTTTGCGCCAATCCATTAAATCCGGCTTCAGAACCCGCAAAAATGATATTGCCACGATTGAGTTGAAGTTGAGGGATGGCAAACTTGGTCATTAAAAAAGCTGAGCGGACGTTCATTTGAATGGTGCGATCGAACAGGTCGATAGGATAATCCTGAACCTCTGCGGCAACCAGAAAAACACCTGCATTGTTGACTAGAATATCGAGCTTGCCAAAGGTGTCGATGGCTGTTTGCACACATCGTTGGGCTTCTTCTGGCTGCGAAACGTCGCCCTTGTGTGCGACGGCTTCACTTCCATGCTTGTGGATAGCTTGAATCACATCATCAACTGGGTCATCGGGCAATCCATTGACAACGACTTTTGCTCCTTCTTTGGCAAATTTGTGGGCGATCGCTTCCCCTATTCCGGTTGCTGCTCCTGTAATAACAGCCACTTTTCCATTCAACCGTCCAGCCATACTTTGACCTCGAAACCCATACAACCCTTCCACCATCCCGCAGAAAGTAGAACCTTACCTCTGTAGCGAGTTATAAAAGCCCCAAACTGAAGACCTGACAAAAGTTAGACCTTTTTATCAAGCGTTTCACTGACACTAAAAGTTAGTTCTTAACGACCAAGTTTTCCCTTAAGTATTCACCCTTTGAAAAGAGTTTGGTTTGCTTTTATGTTTAGCCTGTGTTTATCCACGATAGATGCAGCGTATGGCTAGATAGGGCGAAACATGAATATGGCGAACATGAATATGGCGAACATGAGGATGGGGAAACATGAGGATGAGGTTATAAGGGCGAGAAAATCTATCAGGAATCAAAAGGAATCGTTATGGCGGGGACAGCGTTGATTACAGGGGCTTCGCAGGGGATTGGGAAGGCGATCGCCCACAAATTTGCTCAGAAGGGCTACGACTTGGTGCTGGCGGCGCGTGGTGCCGAACGCTTGACGGCTGTTGCTGATAGCTTGCGATCGCGCTATGCCATCGCGACCCTACCTGTTCCTACAGATGTTCAAGTTCCTGAGCAAGTTGCAACGCTAATTCAGGCAGCCATAACGCGCTTCAACACCGTAGATGTGCTGGTGAACAATGCTGGAATTTATATTTCTGGTCCGGTCGAAACATTTACTTTGGAAGATTGGCATCAGGCGATCGACACAAATCTCTGGGGCTACATCCACTCCATTCACTTTTTGCTGCCGCATTTACTAGAACAAGGGCAGGGTACGATTGTTAATATTAGTTCTATTGGCGGAAAAGTTCCCCTGTCCTATCTTGCGCCCTATACCACCACTAAATTTGCAATCGATGGTTTAACCCAGGCACTACACTCTGAACTTCATCCCAAAGGAATTCATGTGTGTGCTGTCTATCCTAATTTGATTAAAACTAGCTTTTTGGAACGGGCAATTTTTCGAGGTGTTAACGAAGCAGATCAGCAAGAGAGACGACATCAGGTCGAAAACCTTTTGAACAATCCTTTAGTTGAAACACCGGACGATGTTGCCGTTGCCGTATGGGATGCGGTTCAATCTCAGAAAGAGAAGGTCTATGTTGGTTCGGCTAAGGCAACGGTTGCATTTCACTCTGCCTTGCCCCAACTGACTCGCTGGATGACTCGCAAAGTCTTTCAGCATCGGGATTCGTAATTAGACTCTCTGTAATTAAAACCTCTAGATCACCCTATATTACTCGCCTGTCCTCACCGCCTATACACTTTCAAATAGCCATGACAACTCTGCCCATCTCCGAAACCTTCGATTACCCGCTGGCTCCCTGGTCATTGCAAGGTAAAGCTCTTATTAGCTTTCATGCTGTTGATATTGCAGCTATGCAAAGCTTCTTACCGGCTACCCTGGAAATTTTGCCTATCTTTCCTGGTAAAACCCTTGGCGGACTCTACTTGTCATCCTATGAAGATGGATCGGTGTTGACCTATAACGAACTGATTGTGTTCTGTGGATTGGTGCGATATGGCGATCGCATTAGTGCCTGGGTCACTCACATTTACGTCGATCAACCCCAATCTGTTGCTGGAGGGCAGAACATTTGGGGGTTGCCCAAACAATTAGCTTCCTTTCAGTGGTCGGGTAGTAGTCACTCTCACGGCACTAACCATTCTCAGGTAACCGTTTCCCAGGATAATCATTCCCAGGACAATCAAATGCTTTGTCGTTTGAGCCATCGAGGGCAACTTCCTGGCATCCCTACACCCATTCCATCCTTTGCGGGAACTTTTAGCCTGCTCCATTCGCAGATGGTCTGGTCGTCTGTGCAGGGCAGCGCCAAAACCCACTTGCTGACAGGGGTAGAGGTTGAAGTGCCGCGTACCAGTCCTTTTGCCGCACTCAACTTGACTCATCCAACGATGGCTTTTCACCTTGAGGACCTGAACTTACGTGTTCTCTCCCCAACCCGACAAGCGCTGAGTGTTTAGCCAATGGCTATCAACTGCCTCAAGTGCCTCAGAAGCATCTGTTTCAGAGGATAGATGAAGCATGGGTCATCAGGCGATAGGGTGCAAGTATTCAATTATAGTTTTTGGCATTGGTAATGGGTTTTTTAATGGTGAAACGCTCTTTGATGGGCTGTTTCCGTTTTCTCAAGCAAAGTGTGCTGGTGTTGCTGGCGATCGCGAGCGTGACCTTCACGGTTTCTGGTGGGGAGTGGGCGATCGCTTCTCCTGTCCTGGCAGATATTCCAGAGGGACCCGTTGACCTGGATCGGGCTGCCGAAAGTGCTGAGCGTGCCTCTGACCAAATTTTTGAAGGGCTAGAGGAAACTAAAGAGAAGATTGGTAAGACCGAGGGGCGTAAGGAAGTCATCCAGAAAGCACGCGAACGCGCCAGCGAGAAATGGCAATCTGTAGCCGATAAAGCCCGTGATGCCCAGAGAAATCCCAATACCGAACTCTCGCCTGTAGAACAAAAGAATCTGAAGCGGCTGAGCGAATCGCAGCCTCAATGATATTTTCAATGATCTCATTTTCCAGGTTTTTAGGAATGAGATGGAAGAACTGAAACAATGTTCCCTGTTGTTGTTTCGGCTCTCCTTAACCTGATATGAAAAGGTTTCAAGATAATGCTTGAAACCTTTATGGGTAGTCCTCAAAGGGTAATGATTTTTTGGGTGTGTGGGCAGCGCCCACACACCCAAAATCATTACCTCCATACCACTACCCCTTTATGTTGTGTGGCGGCGTATCGCACGGCTACGCAACGAACAGGAGAGCCGTTGTTTTGGAAGAAACTTTTGTATGGGGATTAGATGAGAAAAGAAATAGCTGGACTGTCCTTGCAGTTCTGGATTGTGACCTTTATCGCATTTATTAATGCGGTTAGTTTTACCATTATTATTCCTGTTTTATATCCTTATGCAAAACAGTTTGGTCTGAGTGATTTTCAGGCGAGCTTGCTAACAACGGCATACGCAGGGTGTCAGTTTTTGGGTAGTCCTATTTTGGGGAATCTGTCCGATCGCTTTGGTCGCAAACCCCTTCTCGTTTTGAGTTTGCTGGGCACTGTGATTGCCAATGTCGTTGCCAGTCTTACACCCTTTGCCTGGTTGCTGTTTGCGGCTCGCGCCCTGGATGGACTGACGGGCGGCAATACATCCGTAGCCCGTGCGGTTGTCAGCGACATCACGACTCCCGAAAAGCGAACCCGTGCCTTTGGAATTTTTGGCGCAACGTTTCGATTGGGATTTGTTGCAGGACCACCTTTGAGTTATCTTGCCCAGTCTGTGCCTCCACTGCCAGGGGTTTCGTCGTTGGGCATGAGTTTTTTGGTGGCTGGTAGTACGGCGTTAATAGCTGTACTTCTCTGTTGGTTTGTTTTACCTGAAACGCATCCAAATGATAACAAGGATGTTGCTTTCCACCTTTCAGACTTTGGGTTTTACAAAATTGTCCAATCGGTAAAACGGCAGAACTTTAACCGTATTTTCTTCCTGACGTTTTTCAGCGGATTTACCTTCACCATTTTTACCTTTGCCTTTCAGCCATTTTTCTTAAATGTGCTGGGGCGATCGCCCCGAGAGTTAGCTGTCGTGTTTGCAGCGATCGGAATTATTGGATTTTGCACGCAAATTTTCGCCCTGGACCCTCTACAAAAGCGATTTTCACAGGTACGGTTGCTATCCACAACAATGGCAGCACGGGCGATCGTCTTTCTGCTCCTGCCCACGTTTTCCAACATCATTGCCTTTGGGGGATTGATGGTAGTTTTTGGTTTGGTCAACTCGTTCCCCATGCCCATTATCAATTCCATCCTCTCCCTTCGTAGTAACGACAAAGAGCAGGGAGAAGTGCTGGGCATCAATACAGCTTATCTAAGCTTTGCCAATGCCCTGGGACCAGCCGTTTCAGGGTTACTGGTGAGCATTGATTACAAAACACCGTTTTGGATTACTGGAGTTCTAACGCTTTTCGTCGCTGGCTTTGCAACGACTGTGCATCAAACGAAGCAACCAGCCCATTCGTAAAGCCATTGGGGAAATGCGATCGCCCTAACCCAAGCGATAGCCGCGCCCGTGAACCGTTTCAACTAATCGGGAGGGCGCACCTGCCTTCTGGAGCTTTTGGCGTAGCGCTTTGACATGGGCTTTCACCGTTTCTTCGCCGGGAGGTTCCTCTAGCGACCAGACCGATTCGATGATGGCGGGGCGGCTGAGAACACGACGACCGTTGTATAGCAATAACTCCAGAATGGCGAATTCTTTGGGGGTGAGGCGAATGGGGCGATCGCCATATTGCACATCATAAGTCACTGGATTCAGCCGCAACTCGCTCCAGGTCAGTACCGGGGATGTTGTAACCTGCCCCCGCCGCAATAGCGCTCGAATCTGCGCCATCAGTTCCGAGAGGTTGAAGGGCTTCACCATGTAGGCATCGGCTCCCGCATCCAGCCCCTTCACCTTGTCAGAACTGGTGTCCCGCGCCGTCAGCATGAGGACGGGAGAGTGGTTGCCCTGCGATCGCATCCGCTGGCACAGGCTCAGCCCATCTAGCAGCGGCAGGGTTACATCCAGCAGGGTCAGGTCATAGGACAGGGAGGTGAGATAGTGCCACGCCGTTTCCCCATCCCGCACCACATCTACGGCATAATGCTGCGCTGTCAATGCCTCAGAAAGTGATGCAGCTAAATGCAAATCATCTTCCACCAGCAATATCCGCATGGCTTTTCCCCCCTTGCGCCCAGATGTTTTGACCCTGCCAACCCCAATTTCCCCACAGACCTTACACCAACTCTCTGAAAGCCCATTTCAGATACTTTTTTGCAAAGCCGCTGCGCGGCTTTGCAAAAAAGTATCTGGTTTTGGTTTTCGAGGACTTGGTACTAGACAAATATTTGCGGGGAGTGAATCCGAGAGTTGTATGCCAGCGCACAAAAATTGGGGGTTTTCCCTTATCGGGTGCTGCCACCCTCCTCTAAAGCTCGGTGAATTTGGGCATTGAGCCAGTCTGTCTCTGCTGGACTAAACGCCGGTGGCGGTGGGGTTTGGCTGTAGTCGAGGGATAGGTCGTAAGCCGCTTCTTCGTAGACCGATGTTAGTGCTGCTTGCAGATCCAATGGGGCGTCTGGATCGGGTGCTTCCAGGGGAATGGGGATGATGGGTAAGCGGGAGGAGAGGGCGATCGCCCAGATCTCCACCTGCTTTGCACGGGCGCGGGTGAGGGCGATGCAGTAGGGAACATCCGGCAAGGGAGGTTGAGCAAAAGGGCGCTTGCCCCGGCGTAACAGGTCGATTTCCAACAGATGAACATTGGCTTCGTACAGCCGCTTTTGTTTCTGGCGATAAGCGGTCAGCCCCGGTTCTCGCTTGTTTACGGGAGAAAGGATTTCAATGCTGGTAATCAGCCGATTGTTTGCGGTATCACGAATCTCAACCCGCGTGAGACGAACCTGTACGGACTTGGGGACAGGTAGGGTCAGACTGGGGGGGGTAATGGTAAGGGTTGTCTCGCTTGGGGAGGAGATTGGAGTCGGCTGGCAATTTGCGGCTTCCAGCACTTTCACATCTGGGTAGAGGATTCCAATCTCATCTTCGGGGAAGGAATCTTCAGTCAAATAAATGTCTAGACGAGCAATGTACTTGGGGCGTAGCAGTGGGGTTAGTTGCTGGCGAATTTTATTAGCCAAAGCACTGAGCAGGTCATGCCAAAGATAGCCTTCGAGGTAGGGATCCATTCCGGGGAAAGGCGAGGGCATAGGTGCAGGGGTAGGTATGCTATTTAGCCATAATCTAACCATATTAGCCAATCTGGCAGGGTTGCGGTGACCTCGGGAGATGTCCAGGCAACGGGCGTGAGTTGCTCGGTCAACGGTGCGTAGATTTGCCATGTTGCTCATCGATGGGCATTTGCCCGTTGTCGAAGTTTAGGATGTGGAAGCCTTGGCGCAGGTCGTTACCCACTTCCTGACAGAGGGTTTAGCCTTCTAACTACGCAATCCTCATGAACAGGGGTCGCCAACAGAGGGCACTGGAGACTCTCGGTGATTACAAATTCTGAAGGGATGATGACTCGGGCGATGGGGTAGCCAAAATGGAAACAGGAATTGAGGTTCAGGGCGCATGGTGATGTTTGAGTGGCGATCGCTCCTAATTCGTACAAGTTGTGTGTGAGGCTGACTTGTGTTCCCACTTTGGTAAAAATTTGACGCAGGTAAGGGGGGAGGGCGATCGCTGATCATTCTCACAGGCAACAACGAAACCGAACCATTCCTTTTCCGCTGGTGGGTGGAGTGAACTAGACCAATGAATTTCGAAAAAACGAAATAAATACTCAAGGATAGCTAGACCATGAACGCATCTCTAATAGTATCTGATTTCTTTCTGCCTCAATGGTTTACACAGATAGAAAGCATAGCAAGAGCATTTTGGGGAATCTTACCAAGTCAAATTAATGTGATAGCAATCATCACGGCATATATTGCTTATCAGCAGTATCAAACAAATAAGTATAAATTGCGGTTAGATCTTTTTGAAAAGCGTTTTGCCGTGTTTCAGTCTATCGAAAATCTCTTCAAGCAAGTCGCAATCAATGGGACAGTTGATCAGGAGAAATTAGCTGAGTTTAGAAGTGGTATAAGTTATGCACCCTTCTTGTTTCCAAAAGAAATTGTTGGCTATATTAGTACAGTAGAGGATAAAGCTATAAAGCTGTATGTTACTTGCAAGAGAATTGATTCATTAAGTACATCAGATATAGAGGAAAAGATATTTGAGAATCTTGATGAAATACCAAAAGAAATGAGTAATTATCTTAAAGCAACTAAGCGGCAAAAAATAGATTCTTATACATCCAGAACAAAAGAGAAAGACTGTAAATCTCCATCTAAAAATAGCTTAGGTGATCTTCAGTCTGAGCTTTTGGAGTGGTTTTCCTGTCAGTTTAGAGAGGCACAGAATATATTTACCAAGTATTTGATTCTAAAAGGATAAGTCTTATATGGATCTTGAACAGCATATTCATAAAAGTACTAGGTGGCGAACCTTCCATGAAGCTCGTAACTTTGCTCATAGCCTTCATTTGGCAAGTAGTTCTGCGTGGAAGACTTGGGTTAAAACTGCTCAAAAGCCTCAAGATATTCCGGCAGATCCTCGTAAAGTTTATAGAGAGCAATGGGTGAGTTGGGGAGATTGGCTAGGCACAGAAACGATTGCTCCACAAAAGCGAGTCTATAAGTCATTTGAAGAAGCACGCACTTTTGTTAGAACTTTAAATCTGAATAGTTATTCCGAGTGGAGAAAGTATTGTAAAAGTGGAGAGAGACCGCTTTATATCCCAGGGGATCCTGTCAAGGTTTATAAAAATAAAGGATGGGTGAGTTGGGGAGATTGGCTTGGAACGGAAATTGTTTCTACTGCTAAGAGAGATTTTTTGCCTTTTGAGGAAGCAAGGAGTTTTGTTAGAAGTTTAAACCTGAAAAGTGCAGCAGAGTGGAAAGCTTGGTATAAGAGTGATGCAAGACCTCTAAGCATTCCGAGCAATCCTTCTAGAGTTTATCAGAACACAGGATGGATAAGTCTGAGTGATTGGCTGGGAACGAATACAGTTGCAACGTTTAATCGTAGTTATCGTTCATTTGAGGAAAGTCGCAAGTTTGCAAGAAGTCTAGGGTTAGCCAGTTCCAATGAATGGAAGGAATGGACAAAAAGTGGTAAGAGACCAGAGGATATTCCTGTTCATCCAAATCGAGCCTATAAGGATCAAGGTTGGATAGATTGGGGAGATTGGTTGGGGACTGGTTCTATCGCCACGTTTAATCGTAAATATCGCTCATTTAAAGAAGCGCGATCTTATGTACACTCCTTGAGCTTAGCCAACAAGGAGGATTGGCAAAACTGGAGTAAAAGTACTGAAAAACCAGATGACATTCCAGCAACACCTGATCGGATTTATCATAATAAAGGTTGGCAAGGGTGGGGCGACTGGCTAGGTTCTATTAATTCTTGGACACTCTTGGCAATTCGGAATTTCATTCACTCTCTATTGGAATATCTACACATACTCACCAGCACTGAGCTTTATCTCATTTTCCAGCAGAATGGATTGCTAAACACTTATGGTAATAGCAGAAATTTTATCAAAGCTTTATCTACGGGACGTTTTCCAAAAGAGGAGTTGGAAAAGTTTGCTGCTGGAAAGCCGTCATTAGTTGATGAATTTGTAGAGGATTCAGAGCGCACTTTAGAAGATTTAGAATCGTCTGCCTATGGACAGACAGATGAGAAGCTTAAACCAGATGATCTTGATGCAGATCAAGCTGTTTCTGCTGAGGATGAGGACAGTGGTGATTTGCCGACTGTTGAAACGAAGGATGTGTTGAACTCATTGGGGCATCCAGTGATTTCGTCGGCGGATGAAGAGGCGATCGCATTCCTGTTGGCTTCGGCACGGGCAAAAATCTGGAAGCATACGTTTCGGGATGAGCAGGGTGCTGTCGAACAAGCTAATCGGTTTCGGGGAGAGGGATATGGCGATCGCGTCCGTGCAGAGTTTTTAGATGAGTACCACCGGGCGAAATCCCTGGAGATTCCTGCTGGCTATGCCTTTCGGAAAGATGGAAAACTGGCATCCCCCAACCTGATGCAGCGATTAATTGCCGTGCAGGTGCGAGATCAAAAGCGGGTCGGCAACTGGTCAGGGACGGGAGCCGGGAAAACCCTCTCAGCCGTGTTAGCCAGTCGCGTTGTGGGTGCGAACCTGACCCTGGTTTGCTGTCCCAACAGTGTGGTCAATGGCTGGAAAGATGCCATCTTCGAGATTTTTCCCTATAGCCAAGTCGCTACAAAAACCTTCACTCCAAACTGGAACCAGTCTGCCAAGCCCCGTTACCTGGTGTTGAACTATGAGATGTTTCAGCAAGATGATTCAGCGTTGAAACTGCGATCGCTTCTGGAGCGTGAAATTATTGATTTGATTGTCATTGACGAAATCCACTACACCAAACAACGCCATGCCGAAAATATGTCTCGCCGCAAAGAATTGGTGAGTGCTTTGGTGAGTGCAGCGGAAGCGCGAAACCCAGATGTCCGGGTTTTGGGAATGTCTGCGACTCCCGTGATCAATAACCTGCAAGAAGGAAAAAGCCTGGTCGAACTGGTGACAGGGATCGAGCATGATGATCTGGCAACCCGCCCCACCGTTCCCAACTGTATGAAACTCCACCAAAAATTGGTGACTTTGGGGATTCGCTGGATGCCAGATTACAAAGCTCAGTTGGGAGAACCTTTAGAATGTCCCATTGAAATTGACTGTGGTGATTTCCTGCCAGACATTCGGGCTTTGGGAGATGAGGGATCTCCATTAGCACTGGAGCAAATTCTAACCCAGGCTCGTTTATCCGTAATTCGAGAGCAGATTCAGCCCAAAACGCTGATTTACACCTATTATGTGCAGGAAATTGACCAAATCCTCATTGATGCTCTGACTCAAGATGGTTGGAAGGTTGAATGCTATACCGGCAATGATAAATCGGGGTTACAGCAATTTTTGCAGGGCAATCTGGATGTCTTGATTGGTTCCAGCGCAATTTCTACAGGTGTCGATAAGCTGCAATATGTTTGCAACCGCCTGATTCTTAATGTCTTGCCCTGGACTCACGCCGAATATGAACAATTACTCGGACGTATCTATCGACAGGGGCAGCAAAATCCTGTCACCGTTATTTTTCCATTAACCTATGCAATGGTGAATGGCGATCGCTGGTCATGGTGTGATTCTAAGAGGCAACGCCTCAAGTTCAAAAAATCTATTGCGGATGCTGCTGTTGATGGTGTTGTGCCTGAAGGTCATTTAAGAAGCCCCAGTCAGGCATATCAAGATGTGATGGCATGGCTCCAAAGACTGGAAACTGGGGACATTCAAACTATCCAGCGACGAAAACTATTCATTCCTTTACCTCCACCGGATGATTCAGAAGTCTTTCAGAATCGGCTCCGCCGCTACGGTGAATTTTCCCAGATCAATCAACGCTGGAATACCAGCAAAAGTCAAACAACCCATCAAAAACTACAGGACAACCCGGAAGAGTGGCAACATTATCATGCTCTCTATCGGGAAGCCCGAAAAACCTGGGCGATCGTTCCGTACGAGGAAATGATTCGCTGGTGCGAAAAGCGGCTGGGCTTGGTAATTGGTGACTTTGGCTGTGGAGAAGCAAAATTGGCTGAAGCTCTGAGCGATCGCCATACCATTCATAGCTTTGATCATATTGCTATCAATGAGAACGTGATTCCCTGTGACATAGCCCATGTTCCCCTTGATGATGAATCTCTAGATGTGGCTGTATTTTCGCTTTCCCTGATGGGCGTAAACTTTATGGACTATCTCCAAGAAGCTCACCGAACTTTGAAACTAGATGGACACCTGCACATTATTGAATCCACATCAAGATTTAAGGATTTGGAACAGTTCAAAATTGATCTTTATGCTCTGGGCTTTGATATTCTGACATTAGAAAACAAAGATAAATTTACCCACATTCGCGCCATGAAGTCTGAGCGAAGTTCTCAGACCAATGTGAGACTAAACTTTTGAGGACTAAAAGAGATCCTCATCTGATCAAAACGCTTCTCTTCTGATCAAAACAATTCTTCAGTAGTTTTAAATTCTCGAATTATCAAAAGCATTTAGAGTAAGGGTCTAGGAACAAAAACGATGCCCATTATTAAAATTCCAAAGCAGTATTTGATTGACCAGAATGATGAGTTCCTTACTGTGGATGTGCCGACTTCGGTAGTGTCGCAGTGGCAACGCGATTATGGCAAAATTGCCAGAGCTAAGGGGCTGCTTAAATATAAACGAGACGACATGCTGGCTTACCTTCAAACCACCCGTCAGGAGTGGGATCGATGAGGTATCTTTATGACACCAACATCTTCATTTACTATTTAGCGGAAGAACCCGCTGTGCTGCCTTTTTTTTCAGAAACCTTTCTGAGTCAACATGAGGTGATCATTTCGACCATCGTGCGAATTGAGTTGCTGAGTTTTCCAGAATTATCCAGCGAGGAGGAAACGATCATCGCGGATCTGCTGATGCAGTTTGATCGAGTTCCCCTATTGCCTGAAATCGAAGATCTCACGATTCAACTCAGACGACAGCATCGCCTCAAGTTGCCTGATGCCCTAATTGCGGCAACGGCATTGCACTGTTCTGCCTGTGTTACCACTAGAAATACAGACGATTTCAAACGAGTGCCAGAACTAACCTTGTGTAATCCTTTTAATACTGCTGATTAATGCTGCTGAAGCTGTCTGAACAAACAGTCTCAATTAACAACATTTTTGGGGTGTTGGGGTCAGCGTTCGTGGGGGAAGCCGATAGCGATTTCGGTGCCTTGGTTAGGTGTGCTGTGGAGGGTGATGGAACCTTTGTGGCAATCGACGCAGGTTTTGACGACGGCTAGCCCCAAGCCCGTGCCGGGGATGTCGCCGACGTTGCTGCCGCGATAGAAGGCATCGAAGATGTGGGGTTGGCTGTGGGCGGGGATGCCGATGCCGGAGTCTGTGACCTGGAACCAGAGGGTTTTGGGGTCGCTCCAGACGCGCAGGTGGATGGTGCTGGGGGGTGGGGCGTACTTGAGGGCGTTGGCGAGGAGGTTGTGCAGGAGCGATCGCCCCAATTTCTTGTCCAGATAGGCTTTTGGATCAGTGACGGCAATCTCAGCGGTGAGGGTTTGCCCTGGCTTTGCCTGAAGCCGCATGTCTTCCAAAATGCTGTCACAAAAGACGGCAACATCGACGATTTCCGGGGAGAACTCCAGGCGTCCAGCTTCGGCGCGGGTGAGGGTGAGGATGTCGTCGAGCAGTTGCGCCATGCGGCGGGCAGAGCCGTGGATGCGCTCTACGGCATTCTGCTTTTGGTCGGCGGAGAGAACAGCCTGGTTGGTGTCGAGGGATTGGGCGGTGAGCAGGATGGTGCTGAGGGGGGTGCGGAGTTCGTGGGATGCCATGGAGAAGAAGCGGATCTTCAGGTCGCTGAGTTCGCGGGTGCGGTCGAGGGTGGTTTGCGATCGCCACACAAACCCTGCAATGCCTGCCGTTAGCAAAAAGCCGATGCAGAGGGTGGCGATCGCCCCCCAGGGTCGCCAGTCAGCCGCATAGCCGGGAGCCGGAAGGAAGACGATCGCCCATTCCCGCTGCCCAAAGTTCACCGCCAGGGTGCAGTCTGCTTCCGTTGGGCAAAGGGCTTCCTGGCGTAGTCGTTCCTGCCAATCACCGTTTTCCACATTGATGACACGTTGGGTGTCAGATTCATAAGCGCCTAAAAATTGCTCCTCGGTGCGGGCGGTGCGATCGGTGATGAAGAAGTCGATGTCGTAGTCCAGGTCTTGCAGCGCTTCTTCGACTACATCGGCAACGCGGAAGACGCCGAGGACATAGCCATCGAGCGATCGCCGCCGCTCTGCTAAAGTCGTTGATGATGGGCTGAAAGAAGCTTCATAGATCGGCAAGAATACCAGAAAGCTATATTGTGCCTCGGTTACTTCCTGTACGAGGCGGATGCGGGCGGTTGCCGCTAGCTTTCCGCTGTCTCGCGCCCGCTCCAGGGCGAGGCGGCGGGTGCGGTCAGAGGCGAGGTCGTAGCCCAGCGCCACCTCATTGCCGCGCAAGGGTTCGATGTAGGTGACGGGGATATATTCGGGGCGATCGCCCGCCACAACTAGCGCTCCGAGGGAATTGCGTTCGGTGATACCGGGGGAGTTGGAGGGAAGGGTGGTTTCGTAGGGCGATCGCTCTGCTGCCACAATCCGGGGTGCCCATTCCAATGCCTGAATCCCTGGGTAGCTAGTTATGGCTCGCTGCACAAATTGGGAAAATTGTTCCTGGCTAACGGTATTGTTGGCGGTGCGGTAGAGATCGCCCAGGCTCAAAAGTAATTCGTTATAGCGGTTCAAACTCCGTTGTATAGCGGTGTTGAGGTTGCTGATTTGCTGCTGAAACTGTTGTTGGCGCGATACCCGTTCCCATCGCCCAACCCATAGCGCTGCACCCACAGACAACCCAATCCCAACACAGAGTGTCAGAACGGTTGAGCCATAACGCCGCCAGCTAATGGGATATAAATCTTCCCGATTTCTTCCCGAAAACTTCCCCAAATGTTTCCTACCCTTGCCCTAGAACTACAACTAACTTTTCCTCGACGTTTTCATTCAAGTTGTTGTTCTAGCGTTACAAGCTGAAGGGGGTAAAACTGTTACGAATTTTACTGTTTTGATTTTAACTGAACTTTCCAAAATTGCAATGACCTCAAGCATTTTTTAAGGGATTAGGCAAACTGAGAGGCTTCTTTCCCAAGCCTCAGAGCCTCCCCCGTAGGATGCGTTAGCGACAGCGTAACGCATCAGGTCTCCCCCCAAATATCGATAAGATGCGTTACGGCTTGCGCCTAACGCCTCCTACAAACTAAATATCGATAAGATGCGTTACGGCTTGCGCCTAACGCATCCTACGAATCAAAAAGTTGCTAAGGAAATCCGCTTCGAATTTCCTCTTCTTCGACTTCCAAAGATAGTCCTTTGAACTGAACCGTTACACACACAGAACCTCGGTTTTAACGTTCCATTTGTTTACTATTTCTTGACCGATAACCCCATAGAAAAGCTATGAAACGACGCGATTTATTTCGAGCCAGTGCTGGATTTGCCGGAAGTGTGGCGATCGCCAACGTCCTCAAAGGTTGTGCCAGCCCCCAGGCGAGTGCTCCCGGAGCCTCCCCTGCTGCTGATGGAGCCGCTGCGGCTGTCGATACGGAAGCGACCCTCACAGTGGTTCAGGGTGGCGGTTTTCCCAATAGCCTGGATTTGCACCGGGTGGGGACAAATCGCCCGGCATACGGTGTGTCCTGGGTGATCTACGATCGCCTTATGACCTTTGGCAAGAAGACCCTGGACGATGGCACGATCTCCTACGACTACACCGTGTTGGAGCCTGAGTTGGCGGAGTCCTGGGAGATGGCTGAAGATGGCATGTCTGTGACCTTCAAGCTGCGGCAGGATGCTACTTTTCATGACGGGACTCCTGTCACCGCCAATGATGTGAAGTGGTCGTTTGACCGGGCTGTGTTAATTGGTGGCTTCCCCACCTTCCAGATGAAAGCAGGAGCTTTGGAGAACCCCGAACAGTTTGTTGTGGTCGATGACCACACCTTCCGGGTAGACTTCATTCGCCAGGATAAGCTCACCATGATGGATCTGGCGGTTCCCATCCCCGTCATCATGAACTCGGAGTTGGTGAAGCAGCATGTTACTGCCGATGACCCCTGGGGCGTGGAATGGACGAACAACAATCCGGCGGGCAGTGGCGCTTACATGATTGGGGAGTATAAGCCCAACGAGCGCATTACGCTGGTGCGGAATGAGGATTGGAAGTCGGGTCCGCTCCCTGCCATCAAGGAAGTCATTCTTCTGAATGTGCCCGAAGCCGGAAACCGCAGGGCTTTACTGGAGCGGGGCGATGTGGATGTCAACTTTGACCTGGCAGACAAGGATGCTCTGGAACTGGGAGCCATGGACCAGTTTACGATGGTGGCAACGCCAATCGAAAACTGCCTCTACTGCATTGACCTGCACGCCAACCCTGAGCTTGGCGGTCAGCCCAACCCCTTTAGCGATGTGAAGGTGCGGCAGGCGGTTGCCTATGCGGTGCCTTATCAAGATATCTTCGACACGGCATTTTACGGTCAGCCCATTCCGATGTTTGGGGGCGACTCAATGGAGCCAAAGGATATCACCTGGCCCCAGCCGTTTCCTTACAACACCGATGTGGAAAAGGCAAAGCAGTTGATGTCTGAGTCTGGTTTTGCCGAAGGCTTTGAGACGACTCTGGCGTTTGATTTGGGGATGAAGGAATGGGCGGAACCGATGGCGGTGCTGGTGCAGGAATCTTTGGCAGAAATTGGCATTACGGTCAATCTCGAAAAAGTGCCCAGTTCCAACTTCCGGGGTGTGTTGGTTGAAAAGAGTCGCCCGATGATCATCAATAACTTTGGGGGCTGGCTCAACTATCCCGATTACTTCTTCTTCTACTCCTATCACGGGCAAGATGCCACCTTTAATGGGGCGTCTTACAAGAACCCTGAAATGGATAAGTTCATTGATGCGGCGCTGGCAACTGATCCTGGCGATCCGGTTTATGACGAAAGCGTGAAGGGCTTCCTGAAGATGGCGTTTGAGGAAATGCCACGAATCCCGACGGTACAGCCCGTGTTGTCGGCTGCGATGCAGCCGAACATTTCAGGGTATCAGTTCTGGTTCCACCGTCAATTGGACTTCCGCCAGTTGCAGAAGGCATAAGGCTGTAGCACTCCACAGAAGTTCGACTTCTTCAAGAAGTCGAACTTCTAAAACCCCGCAACCTGTATCCCAGAAGTTGGACTTCTTTAAGAAGTCCAACTTCTAAAATACGAGATTTTGGGAGATTTGATGCGTTACGCTGCGCTAACGCATCCTACGGGTTTCTTATTAACTGTTTTGAGAACTTTCCTATGGCTAAAAAGTCGAAAGGAACGATTATTGCCCAGCGGTTGCTGTCGTCGTTGCCGACAGTAATTGGTGTAATTATCGTCACGTTTTTGTTGACGCGGGCATTGCCGGGAGATCCGGCGGCGTTTTTTGCGGGACCAGCGGCGACTCCAGAGGCGATCGCAGAAATTCGCACTACTTTAGGACTCGATCGCAGTTTACCGGAACAGTTCTTTATCTACTTGGGAGAACTGGCGCGTGGCGACCTGGGTAACTCTCTGACCACAGGGCAGACGGTGGTGTATGACCTGACGACTCGCCTGCCTGCCTCCCTGGAATTAACCCTGGCAGGATTGACGTTTGCGATCGCCCTTGCGCTCCCCCTCGGCATCCTCGCTGCCCTTCGTGCAGGTTCCTGGATTGACCACGGGGTACGTGTTTTGGCAACGGCTGGAGTTTCCCTGCCCACCTTTTTTACGGGGTTGTTCCTGCTCTATGTGTTGTATTTCCGCCTGGGCATAGCTCCAGCACCTACCGGACGCCTCGATATTCTTTACAGTGCTCCTAACCCGGTGACAGGGTTCTATCTCATCGATAGCTTGTTAGAAGGTGACCTGGAACTGTTTTGGGCTTCGTTTACACAGCTCTTGTTACCAGCGATTACCCTCGGGTTGTTTGCCCTGGCTCCCCTGGCACGGGTGACGCGGGCAGCAATGCTGGGGGTCCTTTCAAGTGATTTTATTCGCACGGCTCGCGCCAGTGGTTTGCCGCCGCTGCAAGTGTTGTTTGGCTATGCGTTCCGCAATGCGTTACTGCCTGTGGTGACAACGTTTGGAGTTGTGTTCTCCTTCCTGCTTGGTGCCAATATCCTGGTCGAAAAGGTATTTGCCTGGCCAGGGATTGGTTCCTATGCCGTGGGTGCGGTGGTGGCGTCAGATTATGCCCCGGTGCAGGGCTTTGTGCTGGCGATGGCGCTGCTTTATGTGGTGCTGAATTTGCTAATCGACATGCTGTATGTGGTGATTGACCCCCGCGCTGGAGTGGAAACATGAACGAGACTTTGCGCCATGCCCGCTATGTGATGAGTGAGAACGTTGTCACCTTTGGGGCGTTTTTGTTCTTCTTCCTGATGGTATTGTTTGCGATTTTTGGGGAGGCGATCGCCCCCTATGACCCCCTCGCCAGTAACGCCGCTCTCGCCCTCCAACCCCCGTCTCCACAGCACTGGTTTGGTACGGATCAGTTGGGACGCGACATCCTCAGTCGGGTGATTGTGGCGACTCGGCTCGACTTAGGAATTGCGGTGGTGGCAGTGGCGATGTCCTTTGTGGTGGGCAGCATTTTGGGGACTTGTGCCGCTTACTTTGGCGGATGGAGCGATCGCATTATCAGCCGTCTGATCGATACCCTGATGGCGTTTCCCCTGTTCGTGCTGGCGATGGGACTGGTCGCCGCACTGGGCAACACAATCGAGAACATTATTTACGCGACTGCCATCATTAACCTGCCACTTTATACGCGGGTCGTGCGATCGGAGGTACTGGTGCAGCGGCAGGCGGGTTATGTGGAAGCGGCGCACCTTGTGGGCAACGGGCATCTCCGCATCATGGGGACTCACATCTTTCCCAACGTTCTCCCGGTAACAATGGTGCATATCTCCCTCAACATGGGCTGGGCAATTTTGAATGCGGCAGGCTTGTCCTTCATTGGCTTGGGCGTTCGTCCTCCCACCGCTGAGTGGGGCATCATGGTTGCGGAAGGAGCCACCTACATTGTTTCGGGGGAATGGTGGCTGGCGCTGTTTCCTGGTGCGGTACTGATGATGGCAGTGTTTTGCTTCAACCTCCTGGGCGATGGCTTGCGCGACTTGATTGATCCGCGAATGAGAACTTAGGGGAAAGTTTTGAGTTTTGAAGGTTGAGTTTTGAAGGTTGAGTTTTGAGTTGGAAGAAGGCTCGATTCAAAACTTGAAAGACTTCGAGATCAACAATAGTTCTTCGATATTCAACGTTTATGTTTCTTGTGCTTCTTGTTTGCCCGAATGCCCGCCCGCAAATGAATTGCGGGCTAGTAGGTGAAACCCATTGAAATGGGTTAGTCCACTTCAGTGGACTTGCTTCGATAGCCCGCAATTTATTTGCGGGCGTTCATCCAACGAAGCTTCAAGTTAAATCCCCCAAAACTACGACTGCGATCGCCTAACCCAAAACTCAAAACTCAAAATTCAAAACTCAAAACTCAAAACTCAAAATTCAAAACTCACACTAAACCTTGTCCTATGGAAGCTACTACTATTGCCGCCCCCACTCGTACTGAAATTTTGGCTGTCAAGGATTTGTCCGTGGAGTTTCGCACCCGGTCGGGGATTGTGCGGGCGTTGGAGCATGTGAGCTTCAGCATTCGTAAGGGCGAGACGCTGGGGATTGTGGGAGAAAGTGGTTCCGGGAAGTCGGTGACAGCTTTCACAGCGATGGGATTGCTCGATCGCGCGGGGAAAGTAACCTCTGGGCAGGCGCTATTCACCACCGAAGCCGGGCAGCAAATCGACTTGCTGACGACACCAGAGAAGGAGTTGCGATCGCTTCGGGGCAAAGAGCTTTCGATGATCTTCCAGAATCCCCGTACAGCGCTGAACCCAATTCGCAAAGTGGGCAAGCAGATTGAGGATGTGTTGCGCTGTCACTCTGGCTTGAAGGGTTCTGCATTAAAGGAGCGGGCGATCGCCATCCTTGCTCAAGTTCGTATCCCCGACCCGGCAAAACGCTACACCGCTTACCCCTACGAGCTTTCCGGCGGTATGTGTCAGCGGGTAATGATTGCGTTAGCGCTGGCTTGCTCTCCCAAATTACTAATTGCCGACGAACCCACTACCGGGCTGGACGTAACCACCCAGGCAACGGTGATGGATCTGGTGAAAGACCTCGCCACCCAGCAACAGATGGCGGCAGTGCTGATTACCCATGACTTGGCGCTGGCATCGGAATATTGCGATCGCATCATCGTCATGCACGCGGGTCATGTGGTCGAAGCGGCGACCACCCACACCCTCTTCACCGCCCCCCGCCATCCCTACACCGCCCGCCTGATCGCCTCCACCCCCGAACCCCACAAGACCTTCGCCGACCTCCTCCCCATCCCCGGCAACTTGCCCGATCTGCGCTCCGCCACCCTGCCACCCTGTCGCTTTAGTGGACGGTGCGATCGCTACGACAGCCAATGCGACCAATCACCTCTGCCCGTCACGACCGTTGCCCCTGGGCATCAGGTTTCCTGCTGGCATCCGTTGGAGTAGCAATTTTAGCTTTTAGCTTTTGGATTTTAGATTGTGGACGGCTACCGACGTTTGAAGCTGCATCCTTTCCACATCTATTTCCAAAATCATCCCAACCGCATAAGTAGCAAGGCTCCAACTGCCCCAATCCATCCACAATCCAAAATAGGCAGCAAGGCTCCAACCGCCTCAACCCATCCAAAATTCAAAATTCAAAATTACCATGACCCTTACCCAAACCCCTCCCCCCACCTCCACCGCGCCCCTGCTCACCGTCATGGGCTTGTCCAAGCGCTTCTCCGTCGGGGGAACGCCGCTCCAGCCTCAGATGCTCCAGGCGGTGGATCATGTGAGCTTTGCCATTGGACGGGGCGAAAGCGTCGGACTGGTGGGTGAGTCTGGTTGTGGCAAGTCCACGCTGATTCGTCTGATAACGCGGCTGCTCGACCCAACGGACGGAATGATTGCGTTTGAAGACACCAAGATCAGCCAGATTCCCGCCCGCTACTTTGCTGATCGCCCGGAGCGTTCCCAAATCCAACTGGTCTTCCAAGACCCCACCGACAGCCTCAATCCCCGCTTCACTGCCTTCGATACCATCACCGAACCCCTGCGGCGTCTGGGTCATGTGAAAAGTCGTCAAATCCTGCGAGAACGGGCGATGGAACTGGCGGAACTGGTGGGCTTGCCCCTGGAGCTATTGCCCCGCTACCCCCACCAACTCTCCGGTGGACAGAAGGCACGGGTCGGCATTGCGCGGGCGATCGCCCTCCATCCGCAACTCCTCGTCCTCGACGAACCCACCTCGGCGCTGGATGTGTCGGTGCAAGCCCTCATCCTGCACCTGCTTGCCGACCTGAAGGAACGGCTGGGGATGAGCTATCTGTTTGTCTCCCATGACTTGAATGTGGTGCGGTTGTTGTGCGATCGCGTTCTGGTGATGTACCTGGGCAAAATCGTGGAGTCTGGTCCTGTCAACGACATTTTCGACAACCCCGCCCACCCCTACACCAAAGCGCTGATCTCCGCCATCCCCAGCTTTGAGGCAAAGCCCCAACCCATCCCCCTCACCGGCGAACCCCGCAGCCCCATCAACCCCGATCCCAACGTTTGCCGCCTCTACGGGCGCTGCCCCCACGGGCAAGATCGCTGCCACGAGGAAATGCCTCTCCTCCAACCTGCCACCGCCGACACCGCCCCCACCCCCACCAGCCACCAGGTCGCCTGCCACTTCCCGCTCAACCGTTCATAATCAAGCTCGGTTGGCTAGCACCTGGAACCGCTTACAATCGAGGGGTAGCCCTATCCAAGTTATCTAGAGCTATCTTCAGCCCTATGTCTCTTCAAGATTTGCAAAAACAAGCTTTGGAACTATCCGTGAGCGATCGCTGGCAACTGGTGCAAACGCTTCTCGATTCTTTGAAGCATGAAACTCAGCAGCGAACAAAGCGAGGTAATCTTTTGCGTTTGCGAGGTATAGCTAAGAGTACAGCCGACAATTCTGAAATTAATTCCAAAGATGCCTATACTAATTACCTTGCCGAAAAATATCAGTGATGCGAGTTTTTATTGATACAAATGTCGTTCTTGATTTTTTACAGGAACGAGAACCATTTGTTGAAGATGCTGAACGATTATTTGAACGAATTGATGCTGGAGAAATTGAAGGTTTTATTTCAGCAACATCAGTAACCAATATCTTTTATATTGTCCGAAGAGCCGCGGGTTTAGTTGCTGCTTATGATGCTGTTTCACAAATTTTGGTGGATCTGAATATTTGTGCTGTAGACCAAGATGTTCTGGAACGAGCGCTTGCTTTGAATTTTGCTGATTTTGAAGATGCTGTACAGTATGCCTGTGCCCTAGAAGAAAATGTCGATGTTATTGTAACTCGCGATGCATCAGGATTTGTAAACTCAGTTATTCCAGTCGTATTACCTCAGGATTTAGATGTAAGTTAAAAGGCTTAAGTAAAGAAAATTTTTGGAAAATGTCGAGTTTCAAGCTGGGAATTAAGAGAAGAAATTTTAGTGTTTAGATGTTTATTGGGAGGAGGATAAGAGTAGATTTATTGGGCTAGTGTATTCTCAAAAATCAAAGTAAGTTCATGGTTGGAATTTTGCTCGTTCTGGCGGCGGCTTTGTTTCTGGCGATCCAGAATGTAGCGCTGAAAATTATTGTGAGTCCTGGGGAGTTTTTGGGGCTGTTCCCCTTAGGTGGGTGGGTGCGTCCGTCGGTGGATCATGCGTTGTTGTTGTTGCAGTTGCGAATGGTGTTGACGGTGCCGTTGATGGTGGTGTTGACGCCGAAGCTACATGGCAACGCGGGGCGGGAGTTGGGCTGGTTCTGGAATCGGGAGGCGTTGCAGAAGTTGCCGGGGCATCGACACTACGCCCTGACCGTAATGGGAGCCTGCACCTGCATTTTTCTGGCGCTGGTGTTGCTTTACGTCGCCATTAGCAGCCTCACAACGGGGGTGGCGGTCACGATTTTCTTCATCCATCCCGCGCTTACGGTGTGGTTGGCGTGGGCGGTTTTGGGTGAGCGGATTCAGCCGGGGCAGTTGGGGTGGATGGGGGTGGTGTTGCTGGGGTTGGTGCTGACCTCGCCCTCGATCGCCAGCGGCATCCTACAACAGAGTTGGCTGGGGGTTGGGGCGGCGATCGCCGCTGGGTTTGCCTATGCGGGCTATAGCTTGCTGGCGCAACTCAGCCTGCAACCGCAACCGGATCAGCCCGTGCTGCATCCCGTCACCTTTTCCCTGCTGCAATTCAGCACCATGCTGGTGCTTGGGACGATTGGGCTGCGGCTGATCACCATCGACATTGCGCCGGGTGCGTGGGCGCAGATCTGGAGCCTGAGTCTAGTATCGGCGATCGCCGCGATGATCGCTTACATCTTCAATAACATCGGCATTCAGCGAATTGGGGCGGCAAAGGCATCGCTCATCAGTTCGACGACGCCTATTCTCACGGCGCTTTTGGCAGCGTTGCTGATTGGCGAAACGCTGTCTTATCGGCAGAGCTTTGGCGTTGCCCTGGTCACTGTTGGTATTGCTGCCCTCAGCCTTCGCTTTCGTACCAAACCCGTCCCGTCTGCCCGTGCTGTCCCAACGGATTTTGATGAGGAATAATACCAACGCCTCAAAACTCAATACCTTCGCCAATAAAAGACTTGACCGTGCCGTGCGCGAAGCGCACGGCACGGTCAAGTCTTTTATTGGCGAAGGTTCAGCTTACGGTGGCTTGTCCAGGGAGATGCATCAGTTGTTGGATGCGATCGCTCTCCAGTTCTAAGACTCGGCGGGCGAAGTCGGGGTCGTGATCCAGCAAGGCATCAAACGCATCGACGGGAACGGCAAGGATGCGTGTGTTGGCGCTGCTGGCGAGAATCGTGTTTTCCATATCGCTATGGGAAAGCACTGCCAGTTCGTCGAGGATTTGCCCTGGATGCAACTGCTCAACCTGGGAGCCACTGTCTTGCTGGAAGTGGATCGTTGCATCACCTTCAATGAGAAGGAGCAGTTCCCGGCAGGTATCTCCCGCTTCGGTGATAGCGGCTCCAGCGTCATAGGTTCTCACTTCGGAGCGGGAGCCGAGGGAGATCAAGGTGCTGGGTTTGAGGCGATGGAAGAAGTCGCTGTTGAATAGGTACACCAGTTTTTCCAGGGCTGGAAACGCTTTAAGAGGGGGCGAAGGAGGGGCAGAGAGCAAGGGTTGAGCGGTGTCCTTCACCAACTCCGGAGTGCTCTCCTGGTGCAGCCGTTGAGCATTCATCTGGGCACGCTCTGCATCAAGTTGAGCCAGGAGATAGAGGGCGGCGGCAGCGACCAGGGGATTGTAGTGGTGCAGCAAATTCTCCAGGTAGGCGATCGCCTCCTCCGTGGAAGCTGCCGTCACGGGTGTGGAAGGTGTGGCGGCATCCACTGGCTTGGTCAGGGCTTGCAGGAACCCTTCGGGGAGGGAATTGCGCCACTGATCCTGGGAGAGATAGTGAGCCAGGGGCGGTGGCGCGAGGTGTTGCAAGTCCTGGAGGACGCGGGCTGTTGCGGGCTGTTCGGGCAGGGTGGAGAGGGTTTCTAGCAGCGATCGCACAATCAAGTCCTGCTTTCGTGCTACGGCATCTTGCACCAGGGCAACCACCGCTGCGTGGGGCTGCAACATGGGATGGCTGAGGGTGCGATCGCACGCGACCCAGGTGGAGAGCCGCGCCAGTAGTGCCTCTGCCTTTTGAATGCCCTCGGCTTCCAGGTCTTGCAAGATCCATTCTTCTTCCTGGGGCGTTACGGCATACTCACTCCGCAATGCTTTCAGGGTCGCCGCATCCTGGGAAGAGGGTTGAAAGGCTGTCCAGTTCAGTTGGTTCTGTTGGAGCCGCATCAACCGTTCTAGCGATCGCTGATAACCCGTTAGGCGAATCTGATTTTCGAGCGATCGCTGGCGATCGGGGTTGAGCAGGTTGGGGTCTTCAATGCCCAATTCTTCCAAAACTTCCCGGTGCTCATCATCGGAAATATTCAACTCCTGCCGCATCTGTTGCAACACATCCAAACTGTTGGCGGTGCTGATATAGCCTTCTGCCAGGGCTTCTCGCACCACACCCTTGTAGGCTTGATGGCGCTTTTCCTGGGAAAAGTCGGGGAGTACTTTTGCCAGCACATACACTTCATCGGCACTGAGGTCATCCAAAGAGCGCCCTTCCAGGACTTGCGACACATCCAACTGCAACTTTTCTAGCTGCTTGCGGAGACGGCTTGCCAGGTTCTCGCGGGCATAGAGGGCTGGGTCGCGTGCCCAGCTTTGCTGCAGCCAGAGGGTGCTGGAAAAAAGAATAATGCCATCAAACAAAAACTGTACCCATAGCGGCGTCAGGCGGAGCAGAGGGCGTCCAGCGAAGAAAAAGAAAAAGTTGAACGCAATGAAGGTACAAGTAGCAAAAAGGCGATGCCGGATCCGATCGGTCTTGGCATCCGGATGCTTAATTTGATAAGACTTCTGCAAACGACTTTCAATCCACCGACCCAAGCCAATGGCTATGAGGGTGAATGCCCCCAATACCAGGGGAACGGCGAATAGCTTGGGAATCCCAATGGCTTGCCCAAACAGGTATAAGCCAGGACTCATCAGGCTTGCCAGTTGGTTGGGGTCGCGGTTCCAGAACCCCGAAAAGTAATAGTCCCAGTTCCCGGCATAGAGGTAGTAGTAAACAAAGTAGCCAATCATCAGCCCTAGATAGCCATAGCGGATGATCGGCTCCTCGTTGCGGTTTAAGCCATCCCAATAGGTGCGCTCGGAGTCAATGTCAATGCAGGGACTCTGGCAGGCAACACAGGCGCTTTGCTCATTGCCATCGGGCAATACGATGCGACACATGGACTGAGTGATTTTGCGATCGCTCTGGTGTGCCTTACTCCCCAACAGTCCGTGCGGTTCACTAAACACCGTTTGCACCGGAGCCATCGGGCAAAAGTATTGACACCACGACTTGCCACCATAAAAGTAACCAACGGCGATCGCCGCAATAATCGTAAAAACCAGCCAGCTTCCTAATACCCAGCGGTCGGCATTAAAAAATAGAATGCGCCCACATAATCCAACAAATAAATAACCAAATTGTATGTATTGATAATGGCGACCCAACCAGGAATCTGACTTAACTTTTGCCAGTTCAAAACGGACTTTTCCCTTTTTTTGATTCTCCCGTTTAAACTGCCGTTGGACTCCCAAAGCACGAGGAATTTGGGAAAGGAATGATAGCGGACAAATACGACGCCAGAGTTCATGCCCAAAAATGAGCAGAATGAAAATACCCGAGGGAACAATAATGCCCCAAAATAAAGTGGCTCCCAGGGGATAGGGTACTTGCTGTAGACAGGCGTCCTGCACCTGAACGCATTCTTCTGGGAGGCGCAGGGGACTCCAGGGATGGTTGGGTTCGGTGAGAGCGGCTGTCCAGGGATCGTAAAACAAGGAGGCAATGACGAGCAGCCAACCGACGGTCAAAACCCAACGAACCCCGTGCATCTGGCGCTCTGGTATTTGTGCAAACATAGATAATACTCTGGGATAATCTAAGGGGTTTGAAAAGGGAAATTCCTATTAGTTTAGAAGCTAATTTTTGGGCAAAGATGCACCGCTACAACAGCATAGTCTATCCGTTATGAAATGTCGGGATCACAATTCAACCTATAGCGTTTTGCAAGCGCTTCAAGTACAGCCCATGTGAGGGGCGGCGCGCCGCGCCGCCCCTCACATGGGCTGAAGCAACTTGCGCACCGCTATAAAACTCAAAATGCTGTGCCGCCCGCTTTGCGGGCGGCACAGCATTTTGAATTTTAGATTGAATTGTGATCCAGGTATTTTGAAAATACGCAGGGATTTCTTGGTACCTTAGTCCCCTGGTGGTTCAAACTCAGGACTTGAACCAGGTTTGGCGGAGGCTGGCTTGATCCCAGTTGCCGAGGGTGGCGGCGGCTTCGTAGGTGCTGTGGAGGAAATCCAGGAGCACTTGATCGGGAGATGCTGCCTCGCGCACGGCATCGTAGGGCAGGAGGAACTCGCCCAGGGCTTCGTTGAAAAAGGCAGCTTCCGGCTTCACCGAGGCATCTTTGAAGCCTTCGGGGGTGGGGTAGGCGTAGGCGTAGTAGGCGGGATAGCCCAGCCCGGCTCCGGGCCAAAATCCAGCACTGCTGACTTCCTGGCAGTAGGCTTCCTTCGCCACCGCATCGGGCAGATTGGGGATGCCGCCGGGATGGTCGGGAGCCGATCGCCCGGAAAAGCGCGTCACTGCCAGGTCAAAGCTACCCCAGAAGAAATGCACAGGGCTGACTTTGCCGCAAAAGTGGGAACGGAACTCACGAAAGACGCGATCGCTCTGCAACAGCACCCGCCAAAAGCGATTGGCATATTCTTCGTCGTAGGTGCGGTGTAAATCGTCCTTCTCGAAGGGAACCGCGTCGGGCACTTCGTTAGGGGTGGTATTAATTTTGACAGAAATCCCCATTTCCTCCAGGCATTCCATCAAGACCTGGTAGAAATCGGCAACGGAGCGGGGACGCAGAGCGACGGTTTGCTTGTCGCCATCGCTATCGGTAATCCGCAGGCGGTGGTCAATGAAGTCGAAAGTGAGTTGAAAGATGCGATCGCCATCGGGAATAGCTCCGGTCGTCAGCCCGCGCGCGGTCACATACAACGCGACATGCCAGGAGTGATTGATCCAGGGAGTTTTGACCAGGCGAATTTTGCCGACAATCTGCGTCCACATGTGCAGCGTGGCGTAGGTTTCCTGCCAGGCGTCGAGGGCAAGGCTGGGCCAGCGATCCGTGGATGAATGAGCCATGACTATAGTTGGGGGACGGATGAGTTGGGGGAGGATGAATAGTGATTAATAGCGAGGTGGCGATCGCGCTATCAATCCTGCCATTCTCACATAAAAAGGTTTGGGCGTTGTGGTTTTATCCCGAATCCCGACTGTAAAACCCATAAACATTTTTTAGTGAAACGCTGGCAAAGCAAGCGTTTCACTAAAAAATGTTTTTCGGGGGTTTGCAATTCGGATTTGGTATTACTCAATGCGCCCGAAGGAATGAGTGGGTAGCCCGATAGATTGGGTGTTCAGACGAAACAGATCGCCTGCAATGTGGCATTGCTGAATCTGTTGTTGACTCAGCCCGACGGACGCGGAGGTAATGTATAAATCCTGGAGGTTGTTGCCGCCAAAGGTCACGCTGGTGGGGCGAGGGACGGGCATCTTGATCCGGGTTACTTCTTTGCCAGTGGGGTCAAAGCGGGCGATCGCCCAGCCATCCCACAGTGCCGACCAGAGGTAGCCCTGGTCATCCACCGCCAGCCCATCGGGTTCCACGGTTTCGGGAGCCAGGTCAACCAGGACGCGGCGGTTGTGGATTTCGCCCGTAGATGCTTCAAAGTCGTAGGCAAAGATGGTGTGCTGGGCGGAGTCGGTGAGGTAAAACGTTGACCCATCGGGACTCCAGCCCAAGCCGTTGGAGATGGTGATGCCCTGCTCCATCAGTTGCAGGGAGCCATCGGGGTCATAGCGGTACAGCGCTGCCTGTCCGGTGAGGTCGCTGCAAGTGCCAATCCAGAACCGTCCCTGGGGGTCGCACTTGCCATCGTTGAAGCGGGTTTCGGTAGGATGGGAGAACTCTACTTCCTTGAGGGGAGTAATTTCTTTGGTGTCGAGATGGAGCAAGGCGAGGCGATTGCGCAGGGCAATGAGGAGTTGATGCTCCCCCGCTGGGGCGATCGCACTCACCACTTCCCCCGTATCAAAGTACCGATTTTGCCCCGTTGCCGGGTCATACTGGTGGACCCGATGGTTATAAATATCAACCCAGAAAAGCTGTTGCTGCTCGGCATCCCAGAGGGGGCTTTCTCCCAAACGGGCACGGGCATCCAGAATGTTGGTCGGCGACTGAGTCATAACGTTCGGTTTCCTGCGGTGTACATGACCTGAAAAGTTATTTTGAAAAACGCTTTCAAAAATAACCCAATGTGTCCCTAAAAGTGGTCAATGCCAGGTTAGCGCTTTAATAGGGGCACTAATCTGCCTGGTCGTGCGGGATGCCTGGTTGATGGGGCGTCATGTTATTCAGGACTTGCTCTGGCGTTAGGGAACCCAACGCCTGGATGATGCGGGCAATACAGCCCGTCCAGCCTGTTTGGTGGCTGGCTCCCACCCCATAGCCATCGTCACCATTGAAGTATTCATAAAACAAGATGAGATCCTGCCAATGGGGATCAGTCTGGAACTTTTCGGCAGAGCCATAGACAGGACGGCGACCGGATGCATCCTTCAGGAAGATGCTAACGAGGCGTTCGCTAATGCATTGGGTGATTTCATATAAATTCATGAACTGCCCCGACCCGGTGGGATATTCCATTGTGAACGTGTCGCCGTAATAGCTGTAGAGCTGCATGAGCGATCGCAACAATAGCAGATTCACAGGCATCCAGATGGGACCACGCCAGTTGGAGTTGCCGCCAAACATCCCGGAGGTCGAGTCTCCAGGCACATAGCCCACCTTGTATTCCTGCCCGTTGTGGTAGAACTTGTAGGGGTTTTCCAGGTGATGGCGGGAAAGGGATCGAATGCCATAGTCACTGAGAAACTCTGCTTCATCCAGCATTCGTGCCAGCACCCGCTGCAGTTTTTCTTCGTTTAAGACCGACATCATCCATCGTCCCCGTGCCCCTTGTTTGCTGGGTAAATGTATGTTGTGCATCAGCTCATGGTGTTGTTTGAGGAACTTCTCGGCTTCCTTACGGAAACGGGGAAGTTTTTCAAAGGCGGAGTTAGGGAAAACGGCGATCGCCATTAAGCTCAGTAGCCCGACGAGCGATCGCACCTTCAGCCGCGTCGCATCGCCATTGGGGAAGCGCAGCACATCATAGAAAAAGCCATCTTCTTCATCCCACAACTCATCGTTGTACTCGCCCATGCGATCCATCGCCCCCGCAATCCACATGGTGTGCTCAAAGAACTTGATGGCAAAGTCTTCGTAGATGGGATCATGGAGTGCCAGTTCAATGGCAATCTGGAACATGCGCTGGCTGAAGAAAACCATCCAGGCGGTGCCATCGGCTTGCTCCAGGTAACCTCCTGTGGGTAGCGGCGAACTGCGATCGAACACGCCAATGTTATCCAGCCCCAAAAAGCCACCCTGGAACAGGTTGTTGCCCCCTTCATCCTTGCGGTTGACCCACCAGGTAAAGTTAATCAGCAGTTTAGAGAAGGCATACTTGAGGAATTCGATGTCGCCCTTGCCGTTATTGCGTTCGCGATCGCGCACATAGATTTCCCAGGTCGCAAAGGCATGGACGGGCGGATTCACATCACTAAAGTTCCATTCGTAGGCAGGAATCTGACCATTGGGATGCAAGTAATCTTCCCGCAGCATGAGCATCAGTTGTTGCTTGGCAAAATCGGGATCGATCAAGCTGATGGGGATGACATGGAATGCCAGATCCCACGCTGCATACCAGGGATATTCCCACTTGTCGGGCATGGAGATAATGTCGTCATTCGCCATGTGGAACCACTCGCTGTTCCGCACATGCCGCCGCTCATTGGTGGGTGTCCAGGGCGTAATATTCCGCTCTCGCAACCATTGATCCACATCGTAGTAGAAGTATTGCTTCGTCCACATCATGCCTGCCAGTGCTTGCCGCATCACATTGGTGCGATCGCCATCCTCCCGCACCTTGGGCGGAATCACCGTTTCATAGAACGCATCGGCTTCCTGCAAGCGAGCCGCAAAGGTCTGCTCAAAGTAATCGCCAAAGGGTTCTCCAACCACCTGGGGAGCTTGATTCGTCAGGCGCAGTTGAACAACCTGGGTTTCCCCTGCCCCAACCGTTAGCTGAAAATGGGGCGCAACCTTCGTTCCCACACCTTCGGGATTAACCGCCGCCTGTTTCCCATGAACGATGTAGTTATTGATGCCATCTTTCACATAGGGGCTGGCATTGGGTGTGTTGAAGAGGCGCTCTTGATTGGTTTCGTTCTCTGTAAACAGCAACGGAACATCGGCATCGCAGTAAAAGTAATAGTCTTTAACAAAGCAGGCTAACTCTGGGTTCTTCACCTGTGCATGAACAACGGAGCTATTCATGCCAATGTGCTTGGTCATGATAGATTTTTCTCCCGTCTCTTCCCAGGACCAGGTGTTGCGAAACCACAGGGTCGGCAGCAGGTGCAGCGTTGCCGCTTCTGGTCCCCGATTCGCCACACTAATCTTGATCAGGATGTCCTCCGCATCCGCTTTGGCATATTCCACAAACACATCAAAGTAGCGATCGCCATCAAACACCCCCGTATCCAGCAGCTCATACTCCGGCTCATAGCGGTTGCGGTTGCGATTGGTCACCACCAGATCTTCGTAGGGAAACGCCGCCTGGGGGTACTTGTAGAGATACTTCATGTAGGAATGGGTCGGCGTACTGTCCAGGTAAAAGTAGTACTCCTTCACATCCTCCCCGTGGTTGCCTTCGCTGTTGGTCAGCCCAAACAGGCGCTCCTTGAGGATGGGGTCGTTGCCATTCCACAGTGCCAGGGCAAAGCACAGCAGGTTGTGGCTGTCGGTAATGCCGCCCAACCCATCCTCGCCCCAGCGGTAGGCGCGCGATCGCGCATGGTCGTGGGGGAAGTAACCCCAGGCATTGCCATCGGCACTATAATCTTCGCGCACGGTTCCCCACTGGCGTTCGCTCAGATAGGGACCCCACTTATACCAATCGACTGTACCCTCGCGGGTGTGCTCAAGCCGTTTGGACTCCGCTGTCATAAACGATTCCGCCTTCATAGATGCCTCACGGGATTCAGTAAGAGGATGATGAGTGAAAGGGGTGTAAACCAATACCGAATAAATGAAATGAACCGAAAGCTGTTGTTTTTATGTCTCCTGATCTCTCCTGATGTTTCCTGATGTTTTCTAATGGCTTCTGATGGCTTTTTATGCCGACCAGGTTTCTCGAAAATCAGCATATAACGTTAGTCCGCCATCAATAAATAAGGTTTGTCCCGTAATATAGGTTGCTTCATCGGAAGCGAGAAACGCTACGGCGGCGGCCATTTCCTCCGTCGTCCCCGGTCGCCCCATAGGGATGTGGCTCTCGACGGTAGCTTTTTTCTCCGGGTCTTCTACCCAGTCTTCGTTGATGGGGGTGATGGTTGCGCCGGGAGCCACAGCATTGACCCGAATGCCCCGGTTCGCATACTCCAGCGCCAGCGTTTTGGTGAGGTTTTCCATTCCTCCTTTGCTGAGGGAATAGCTGAGATACATGGGGCGGGGAATGACTTCATGCACACTGGAGATATTGATAATCACTCCGCGCCGCTCCTGCTCAAGCCAATGTTGAATAACTTCTCGCCCATACAAATAGGGTCCCCGCAAGTTCACGGCGAGGACCTGATCGAACTTTTCGGTGGGGATGGCGTGAGATGGATATTCTGACTGGATGCCTGCATTATTGACCAGAATATCCAACGCACCCAACGCCTCAATCGTCGATGTTACGCTCCGAAGGACATCCTCCTCCTTCGCGGCATCGCCCTGCACAAGGAAGGTTTGGATGGTTTCATGTCCCGCTTCGTTCGCTTTTTGTAATGCCAGGGTTTCTGTGTGCTGTGCCCCTTCTAAATCTTTGCGATAGCCGATCGCAATGTTGCATCCTTCTGCGGCTAATCGAATAGCGATCGCCTGTCCAATCCCTGAACTCGCCCCTGTGATTAACGCGCCCTTCCCAACCAATCCTTTCATGGATGATGAATCTCCCAGAAATAAACCCTTTACATACGGACAATACCTTTGTCATGGTTTCAAAACCCTTGATTTTGCGTGCGCTTTACGCCTGTAAAATCAAGGGTTTTAGAAAAATGGCAAGGATATTGTACGGAATGATAAACAGTGGATGGTAGATACTGAACGCATTTTTAATCCGGGCAAAGTACCAGTAGAGGGGGTATAAGTAGGGATTTTCAGTGGTTGATTCATAAACAAATTCTCAAAATATATCTTTCCCTGACTGGGTGTAGAACAACCGCAAGATCATGGTTGAACTTTTTGGTGTTGTGTGGAGATGCACGGCGCTGCTACAGGAAGAAGAGGAAAACCCAAAATATTAAGAAGATATTTAGGGACGATGGGAAAAGTACATCTGAGAAACGTTTATAAGCTAACTCAGAATTATATGTAAGTGATAGGGAATACGAGACAAGGTTCTTAATGGCTCAAGATTTCTCTCAGAGAATAGATGGAAATTCCCTATAAAGTCAACAGAGGCGATCGCCCTTCAGAAAGCCTTTTTAATACGATGGGCAACAATACCTTCGCCATTTTTCTAAAACCCTTGATGTTGCGTGCGCTCCGCGCACGCAACATCAAGGGTTTTAGAAAAATGGCGATCATGTTGAGGCAAAACACAACATGAAAAACGGTTAGGACTGCACTGCGTCTGCTGTTCCTGGAGATAAGTGCTAAATTTTCCCAAGGTTACCCTGTGTGTCCTCGGTACTTTAGAGAGAAATAATGTTTCACTACTTCCGCACAAGACTACTGCCGTCTAAGCCCGCCCAACTCCTCGTCCAGACGGGGCTGAAATGGACTCAGGATGACTGCCCCGGCATGGCAGCCTCCCTATCCTACTTCGCCCTGTTTTCCCTCTTTCCCATGCTGCTCATTGCCCTCAGTGTCCTCAGTCTGGCTGTGCAACCGGGGAGTCAGGGATACGCGGTGATTCAGGAGAATACTCAGCGGTTTTTGCCCCCTGCGGTTCAGGATCTGGTGCGAGAAACGATGACGGCTTTGGATGAAAACAGCGTGGGCGCTGGAATTGTGGGGCTGGGGCTGTTGATCTGGTCTTCCACAGCGGTGTTTGCGGTGTTGCGGAATGCGGTGAACCAGATCTGGCGATCGCCCAGCCCCATCGAAGATGCCTCCGTGCGGCGAGTTGTTATGTCCTTCGCTGCGAACCGGCTCTTTTCCTTCCTCCTGGTATTGGGCTTTTCATTGGTGTTGCTGGCGTCTCTAGTCTCCAACATTGCTATCCGAACGATTTTGAGATTAGTGGAAACCTTTGAGGAAACCTTTACGCTCATACAAATTAATGAATTACAACTCACCCGAGGGCTGCAGATCGGCTCATCCTTTCTCGTCCTGGCTTTAGCTACCTGCATCCTTTTCAAGATTTTGCCCTATGTTTATGTCGGTTGGAAGGATGTATGGTTGGGCGCTTTGATCACTGCATTACTGCTCGTCGGTTTGCAGCAATTAGTGAGCAATAGTGTCATTTCGATTGGCAGTCGTTTCCTTTCCTACGGTGTCGTTGGCAGTGTGATGGTCTTACTGCTATGGATTTTTCTCACCTTCCAAGTTTTTTTATTTGGATGTGTTTTTACCTTTATTTATGCCCATTTGTTTGGTAGTCGGCGACATCAAGATTTATAAACGAGCACAGAATGGCTTTCTCTAATCGCCATTGCTTGAAGGTGGACTGAATCAGGTACTATCCTGATAGTTTCTCTTTAAAGACTCCACATAAAATTCTCACCTCTTATGCTCAACTTTCTTGATCCCGATTCCCCAGGTTTGACCCCGCACCAGCTTGCCCAATCGTTTCGGTGGTTGGGTTGGGTGGGGTTTGGCTTGCAAGCCGCGCTGGGGTTTATTCCGCTGCTGGTCGTTGTAACCAATGTGTTATTTGGCACCGGGCGATCGCCCATGGGTGGTCTGTCAATGGGGCTGTGGTTGGCGATCATCTGCCTCATCGCCTTACTTTTCAGCATCTACTGGTGCTTCCGTTACACCCAAATTGCTAGCAAGCTAGAGATTCGCGACCTTAGACCTGCCAAGTTCCAGGTTTTGCAAGCCCTGCGCTGGGGATTACTTGCCAATCTCAGCATCATGGTTCTGGCAGTTATCATTGCCTTGCTACGGGTCACATCGCTAACCTTCAAAATGTTGACCTTGCCTCAAGGGGCGACGATTATTGCACCCTCGCAAGTTGGCGCAACGGTGGCATCGGGAACTCTGGTTACGGCTTCTAATATGATTGCGATTCAGGCGATGGTGAGTGCGATCGCCGCTGGGTTAGTTGGCACAATCGTGGCGCTGTTGCTGCTCTATCAATTGGGATTGAATCGCCCTTCCCCTTCGTGAAGTTCTCAACCCATCGAACCCTTTTGGAGAGGGGCGGCACCGCCGCCCCTCCCATGTGCTGTACTGAAAGCGCTTGCAAAACGCTATATTTCAAACAATATCTAAAATGGGCTTTTGAAGATTAGGTGTAATCATGCTTCGGGTGCGGCACCTGTGTCGTTGTAGAGGATTTGGACGATGCGGGTGCCGGGTTCGCTGAGGGCATCGCGGGCGATCGCCGCCACTTCTCCCGCAACGCTGGCATGGTACTCTGCCACGACATCCCCAAAGGCATTGCGCTGCACCGCAATCTTCTGTCCCGGCTGCACCTTACTTTTCACATCCACCAGCATCTCCAGAAAGCCCCCACAGGCGGAACGGATGGTTTCAAAGGAGTTCCCGATCACCGTTCCGGCTTCCTTCGTCGTGCGACCAAAGGTTCCGTCAATCACGCCATAGTGTTTCAACACATTCAGGCTGCCTTCAACGGTCAAAGCAATCTTGTTCGCGTCAAAGATACGGGGACTCCCAATCTCCACTGTCAGCGCTGGAATTCCCGCCTCAATCAATGCCATTTCCAGCGTCCCCTGTTCGCCCGCATCATCCTTGATGTGCTCGGCAGGAAACAACTCCGCCATCTGCCGAATTTCTGGCTTTTGCAAGTTGGCATAGAGGAGGAGGGTAAACTCGCTGCCCGTGGTGATGGTGTGGTAGTCGATCGCCACATCCACATTGCCCTGGATGACTCGATTCCATAGCAGCGCGGCATGGCGGGTTGGTGCATCGCTGCCCGCTTCATTACCGGGCCACACCCGGTTGAAGTTGACCCACTCGCCACCACCCTGGGCGATCGCCCAATGGCTGCGGATGTATTCGATCGCCGGACGGGAGACGCCATAGAGGGCGATCGCCGTCCCTGCCATGGCTTGCGGGTCAAGTTGCTCCATAATCCGCCGCACCGCATCCATGGAACTTAACTCGTCTCCGTGGACGCCAGCCACCAGGGCAATGCGCTTGCCAGGACGCTGCCCTTTTGCCACCACCATCGGCACATACCAGTGCTGCCCTGTGCCCATCTGCACTCCCTCGAAGTAAAAGCGATGGGTTTTGCCCGGTTCCAGGTCGCTAACATTCAGGTGTCGGATGACGGGTACTCCCTGAATCGTATCTCCGGTGTAGATGGTGGCATTGGAAGGCGGAAGGGTCATGGTCGGCTCCTTAAGGAATAGCTCAGCATGGGAGACAGCCCGTGTGATTGTGCAAAGTGCTCCCTGGAACTACATAAACCGCATTTTGGGGGTGTTGTCTACTATTTAGGGACTTGCAAGAAAATAAAATCCCCATTTTTGAGAGAGAAGGCTGGCAAAGCCAGCCTTCTCTCTCAAAAATGGGGATTTTATTAAGCCGCAGATCCCTTAGGACTGAAGATATTTAGGACTGAAGATCAAATAAAACCCAGAATTGTTGATGAGAAGTACGCATTGCCGCGCTTCTCATCAACAATTCTGGGTTTTATTTCGTACGTGCTCCTTGGCGTGTGATGAGATCCAGCCCTGGGCAGCCGCGTGCTGGGCAGCGATCGCCGTATGGGGAAAAAGCTGATAGACCGTACCCTGGCGGTGCAGGGGCTTCATCATATTCTCGATGGTCTGGAGGCGCAGCTCATCCCCTGGGGTAACGTTGCGGAGGTAAATAACTTTAATCCGACCTGGAAAGTCGTAGGCAACCTGGGAGTAGATTTCGGCATCTTTCTGTCCGGTGTCGCCGATGAGGATGAATGGTAGCTCAGGAAAGCGGTTCAGGATGGAATCAATATGTTCGCGCTTGTGGAGTTCATGCTCAAAGGACAGCAAGTTGTCGAACGCTAGTTCAATGTCTCGCAGCAAAATCGGTCCTTTGGGAACCCCGTTGAAGACCAGAAACTTGACGAACAGGTCATACATATTCCAGGCACTGCTTGAAATATAAAAGATGGGATTTCCTTCGTTGCCTGTTGCACCATCTTGCAAGGCTTGATAGAACTCAGCCACACCGGGAAAAGGTCGGCGGGTTCGCTCATTTCCCAGGTAGGCTATACGGATCATCCTCAGCAGGTCAGTGGCGGCGGTGTGCATGATGGTGTCGTCAATATCGCTGATGACTCCAAATTGGGTGCGGTCGGAAATGAGAATAGCTTCCCCCTCTTCCTGTTCCGAAGCAAGTGGATACTTATCTGTCAGAATTCTTAGTTTGACAGGCTGCCACAGGCGATCGCCCTCCAAAGCTGGCTGAAGATTGATGTCGGTTTCAAAAAAGCCTTCCTGGTCAGTGACGGTGTGGTATTCCTGCCCAGCAACAGTAATGTAAACCTGGATGTCGGGAATCTCATCCGTTTCAAACCGACGATACATATTCACCAGATTTTTCCATAGGGAGTCATCCTCTTCCCGCAGCTTAATCCCTTCATCCGTTAAAACGCGCCCTTTCAGGTGCAGCGTTTCGCACGTGCCATAGCCCAGGTAGGGCATGATCTGAACAGGCTCTTGAATACCTAATGCTTTGTTGACATGGTACTTAAGGGTGTCCCACTGGGCGTTTACCGCGCCCATCAGGTCAGATATGCGTTTTGCCCAATCACTCATAGCAGATCCAATAGCCAACCTCAGCTCCAGTCTAGGCATATAGGCTCGGAACAAAGGACTACCTTCAGGCAGGACTTTTCTAATTGACAGGTCTAATTGATAGGGAGCAGGTCACCTTCTACAGAGAAAAACACTGTTCAGGTGAAAGCATGCCATTCAGGTAAGCACAACGATGGGCCAAGACTTGCGGCACCCGGTCAGCATTCCAGGAAGCGCCAGAGATCTTAGTCCGTTGGTTAATCTGCTTGACCAATGATTCGACATCCCCCGAGCCAATCGACCACCCTTCTTCTTGGTAGTAACGATAATTTGGGATCCGGTCGCGATGCCGCTCCAGATAGCCACGAAAGCGGCGTGTTGCTTCCGACTCGGTCACCTCA
>Ga0081526_100181_pt1 | contig 41458 bp, 37 predicted proteins | sample HotLakmasection2_FD_70991 | JGI IMG/M metagenome (GOLD analysis project Ga0081526, IMG submission 70991) | Hypersaline microbial mat communities from Hot Lake, Washington, USA - Section #2 (SPADES assembly) (version 2) | ecosystem: Environmental > Aquatic > Non-marine Saline and Alkaline >... | reverse complement strand
CCCTGCAAGCCCTCCAGCACGGCCCGCCAGAGCTGGAGAAGCTGGGAGATACCCTGCGATCGCCCCTGGTCGAATCGCCCCCCCTGTACCTCACCGAAGGCAACCTGATCCGCCCCGGCGTCAACACCGACCTCGACACCCTGCGCGATCAGGTCAAAGGCGACCAGGACTGGATCGCCAAGCTGGAACCCGCCGAACGGGAACGCACCGGCATCTCCACCCTGAAAGTCGGCTTCAACAAAGCCTTTGGCTACTACATCAGCATCTCTCGCAGCAAATCCGACCAGGCCCCCGACGACTACATCCGCAAGCAAACCCTCACCAACGAAGAACGCTACATCACCCCTGAACTCAAAGAACGGGAAGCCCGCGTCTTCAACACCCAAGAACAAATCCACACCCTGGAATACGAAATCTTCCAGCAGCTCCGCGAACTCGTCGGCCAACATGCCGACCTGATCCGCCAGGTCGCCCAGGGCGTCGCCGCCGCCGATGTCCTCGCCGGACTCGCCGAAGTCGCCATCTATCAAGGCTACTGCTGCCCTGAAATGGTGGAGAGCCGCGACATCGCGATCGCCGCTGGCCGCCACCCCGTCGTCGAGCAGCTCCTCCCAGCGGGGTTCTTTGTGCCGAATTCGACAGAGTTAGGAGGGGAGGAGAATGCAAAATGCAAAATGCAAAATTCAGAAAATGGGAGTCAGGAGCCAGAAGCCAGAAGCCAGAACGATAACGGCGAACCCGCATCCAAAATCCAAAATCCAAAATCCAAAACCGACACCCCACCCAGCCACCCAGCCACCCAGCCACCCAGCTACTCTGCCACCCCTTTCCCCGACCTCATCATCCTCACCGGCCCCAACGCCAGCGGCAAAAGCTGCTATCTCCGGCAAGTGGGCCTGATTCAGCTCATGGCCCAGGTGGGCAGTTTCGTGCCGGCGAGTGGGGCGCGGTTGGGCATTTGCGATCGCATCTTCACCCGTGTGGGTGCCGTCGATGACCTCGCCACCGGACAATCCACCTTCATGGTCGAAATGAACGAGACGGCGAACATATTGAACCACGCCAGCGATCGCTCCCTGGTCCTCCTCGACGAAATTGGCCGGGGGACGGCCACCTTTGATGGCCTGTCAATCGCCTGGTCCGTGGCGGAGTATCTCGCCAGCGAAGTCCGTGCCCGCACCATCTTCGCCACCCACTACCACGAGCTGAACGAACTCGCAGGCATCCTCGACAACGTTGCCAACTATCAGGTCACGGTCAAAGAAATGCCTGACCAGATTGTGTTTCTCCATCAGGTGCGACCGGGGGGGGCCGATCGCTCCTACGGCATTGAAGCGGGACGCCTCGCGGGACTGCCCCCCACCGTCATCCAGCGGGCACGAGAAGTCATGGCCCAAATCGAAAAGCACAGCAAAATTGCCGTCGGACTACGCCAGGGAGCGCAGTTCAACGGCAACGGCAGGAGACGAAAACGTCGGAGTGTGCAGGAGGAGCCGGTCGAGCAGTTGGATATTTTTGGAAGTTAGGGTGTCGGATATCGGGTGCTGGGTGTCAGGTTTTAGGTTCTCGTGAAGGCGGCCACCTGATACCTGATACCTAACGCCCCTAATCAATCAACTGAACTTTGCCCGCTCGGACGTAATCTAGCAGCCGATTGATGTGGAAGCGATCGGAGGGAGCCATGCTTGGGTCAGAGAGAATCGCGGAGGTGAGTTTGAGATGTTCTCGTCGGCTCAGTTGTCGGGCAGTGACGGCACGTTGAACGAGGGCTTGAATTCCAGATTGTTCGTGTGCTGCAGAAACCATATCGATTCACCCTCTTGTTAGTCGGGACATAACTATTGAAAGCCTCGGAAAGCAGAACAGGTCAAGAAGAGATTTTGAGGGGATTGATGGCTGCTGTGGAAGTGTTTGAAAATGCCAGCCCAATCAAAATCAGTGCCTTCGAGGTGTATGTCAGCCCTGTCTTGCTTTCCACCTAAAAGGTAAGCGGTTTGCCCTTTGAATGTGATCAGAGGAGTTACTGATTATACGAAGGCTTTACACAAGCTTCTCAGAGCTTTTACAGAAAGGCTTCAATCGGGCAGCCGTCTCTCATCAGCTATAACCGTGGTCCGGTAAGTAGGTAGGCTAATTGAAATTTAGGATGGGTTAGCGATAGCGAAACCCTTGTGGGCGTTGGGTTTCGTGCCTCAACCACAACCTACATCGTTTTATATTTGTTTGCGGCTTCCTACTTAGGTCCCGTTACACTGAACAATGGATGCTGCGAGGAAGCCAACTGTGCCATGGAAATTTTTCGTTTACCTGCTCTGTCTGACAACTACATTTTTTTGCTGTACGATTCCGCAAGTCAGACTGCGGCGGTGGTTGATCCGGCCCAGCCCGAACCTGTGCTCCAGCAGCTAGAGCAACTTGGGGCCACGTTGACGGCCATTTTTAACACCCATCACCACGCGGATCATGTGGGCGGTAATCGACGGTTGCTCCAGCAGTTTCCGGAGGCGATGGTCTATGGTGGTGCGGCAGATCAGGGGCGCATTCCCGGACAGCGGTATTTTCTAGGCGAGGGGGATACGGTGACATTTGCGGGACGGGAAGCCCAGGTCTATTTTGTGCCAGGACATACGAGAGCCCACATTGCCTACTATTTTCCGCCGATGGAAACCGAGGGTTGGGGAGAGTTGTTTTGTGGTGACACGCTGTTCGCAGGCGGCTGTGGGCGCTTGTTTGAGGGCACCCCGGAACAAATGGTGATTTCTCTCAACAAGCTGCGATCGCTGCCCGACAAGACACGCATCTGGTGTGCCCACGAATATACGCTGAACAATCTCAAATTTGCGTTGACGGTGGATGGTGACAACGAAGATCTCAAACAGCGCTTAGCGGAGGTGCAGGCGGCGCGGCAGCGGGATCAAGCGACCGTGCCTTCCGTATTGGGGGTAGAAAAACGGACAAATCCGTTTCTCCGTTGGGATCAACCCGCGTTACAAGCGGCGGCTAAGATTGCCGACCCGGTGAGAACGTTTGCCCGCATTCGCGGCATGAAAGATCAGTTCTAGGGCATCCGACGGCACAATTACAATTTCGGTGCTGCTGGGTCGGTGAACGGAGTAGACAAGTTGGTTGCGAGCCAGGGCTACCGGGGCTAAATATTTGTAATATTGGGGGGGCGATCGCGTCTCTCAGCGTGAGCAGGCACCGGCTAAACGGCGACTTCAGCGCCATAAAAGAGAAGGTGGGGGAGCCAACTGAGGCCCAGGCCAATCAGCGACAGCATGACTAGCGTCAGAAACGAGAGGCGATCGCTCATGACATCAATCAAGCAGTCTACGCGCACCAATAGAGCTGAAGCGATCAGTACGATAATGTACGCAAATGTGCGGAATTGCACTACCGCTAAAACCGCAAAGGAAGCGAGTGTTAACACCATGATGGTATAGCCCACATCGGTCTTGAACCCCTTAAGGGCAAAATCTCGCACCGGCGGCCACAGCAAGGTCAAGAGCGCCGCTTTGAGCACGACAAAGACTAATGTCGCGAACCAAATGAATCGGCTGGAATTGCCTGAATGGAGCAGTTGTCCATAGGTGGCATAGGACAGCACCAACAATCCCCAGGATAGCCAGCGGCTTTTCATCAACCTGAACTCCAACCTGCCTCCCTCAACGCTACCAGGGGTTGGCTCCGATGCGCTGCGTTGTTACAGATTTGTCGAGATGGCCTCGACTGGACAAGTCGGGATGCATTGCTCACAGACGATGCAGCGCGATCGCGCAAAAGTGAGCTTAAACGACTCCGGATCAAGGCTCAGCGCCCCCGTTGGGCAGACGCCTGTGCATAGCCCACAGTGGACGCAGACGTCTTCGTCAATGAGAATTTCGCGACTGGCTTGGGAAATGCTGATGTCATGTTCCTCTAACCAGGCGATCGCATCCTCAAGCTGGTCAATGTCGCCAGAGAGCTCTACCACCAGTTTGCCTACCTGGTTGGGCGCAACCTGGGCGCGAATGATGTTGGCCGCTACGTTGAAATCTTTAGCCAATCGGTAGGTGATCGGCTGATGTACGGTTTTCTTAGGAAAGGTCAGTGTGACCCGCTTTTTCATGGCGAAGACTCCCGACGGGTCCGTTATCTTAAAGGGTAAAGAGTTTATAACAGTATGACTGAACCCGTTTTGGATATGGAGAATTCATCCCCTGGCTCACCTTCCCCTGCTGACTCCCCTAGCTTAGCGACCAAAGCCCGGAACCTGCTGGTGGTGAGCGTGGCGGTCGTGTTGGCGGTGCTGGTCATCATGGGCGTACGCACTCAGACGCCGACCGCTTCGCTGGAGACATTGGCCGAAGCATCGACGCCCCTAGAGGTGGCGCTGACCAACGAAAAGCCCTCGTTGATGGAGTTTTACGCGAATTGGTGTACCACCTGTCAGGCCATGGCGGGCGATATGGCGGAGCTGCGATCGACTTACGGCGATGACGTCAACTTTGTCATGCTGAATGTCGATAACAATAAGTGGCTACCCGAAATGCTGCACTACCGGGTGGATGGCATTCCCCACTTTGTCTATTTGAATGCTCAGGGAGAACCGGTAACCGCAGCCATCGGCGAGCAACCGAAAGCCATCATCGCCAGCAACTTGGAGGCATTAATGGCGAGTGAACCTTTGCCTTACCAGCAGGGCGTAGGACAAACTTCTGATCTGGAGGCTGCTGGCTCTCGCAGCGTCGTGCTCAACAGTCGCGATCGCAGCGACGATCCTCGGAGCCATGGTGCTCAGGCCGCCAACTAGGGGGTTAGGGGCCGGAGCCTGGGGCTAGAGCAACACCTGTTCGAGTTGAGCGATCGCCTGCTCCAGGTCATCATTGATCACTGTGACGTCAAATTCATCAGCGGCGGCCAGTTCTACACGGGCGCGGTTTAGCCGTCGCATAATGGCGGCTTCCTCATCTTGACCGCGATCGCGGATCCGCCGTTCCAACTCTTCAGGAGAGGGCGGGGCAATAAAGACTTTCAACGCATCGGGAAAAGACTGCGCCACCTGCCGCGCCCCTTTTAACTCGATTTCCAGAATGACTTGATTGCCCCGTTCAATCTGCACTGCCACTGGCTGGCGTGGAGTGCCATAGTAGTTCCCCGCAAATTCTGCCCATTCCAGCAGTTCCCCCTGTTCGATCATCTGCTCAAAGCTTTCGCGGGTGACAAAGTAATAATCTTTGCCATGTTCTTCGCCTTCGCGCGGGGCGCGGGTCGTTGCTGAGGTCGATAGGTAGAGATGCGGGTGCCGCTTTCTTAAGTGACGGAGTAAGGTCCCTTTGCCTACGCCGCTTGGCCCTGTAAGCACTACGAGACGACCGGGTGCCGTGACTTTCGGTTGGGCGACGCCCACGGCTGCTTCGCTAGCATCCGAAGCCTGGGAAAACACGGAAGGATCTGGAAGGAGAGTGTGGGTCATTGGGAGTCCAGGGAGTAACGCCAGAAAACAAAGCGGAAAACCACAAGATACTGAAAAACCAGCCAACACTCAAACCAACAATGTGAGCTGACCAAGTTGCCAATGGCTGATGCTAACGCGATTACTAAAAAACGGGCGGCACTGATTGCTGATGCCCATCAACATTAAGAACTTATTTGCTACAGGATAACAGGCATCTAAGGTTTAACGCTCCTAATTTGGAGCCTGGTCAAAGAGAACGGTAGTCATGTAGCGCTCGGCCCAGGCCTCCCCAAAGGCTTTTTCCAATACTCGTCGGGTTTTATCGTTTTGCTGCTGTTGGGTGCAGTAGTGGTTTTGTCCCGCCAGGATTTCGTCGCGCCGCTCAGGCTGGGGGACCGCGGCGATCGCCTGCTGACAATGGAGGGTGAGATAGGCTTCGACACACTCTAAAAACTGTTGTTCTTCTGCGGGCGAGGTGGGGCGAATAAACCGGCAGGCATCTGAGAAAATGTCGCCCCAGGTGGGAATATCGCGGGGTTGGCTAAAGGTGATCTCGGGCAGGGTCGCCAGGGCCTCACGGTAACTTGGGGGCAAGGTGCGATCGCGACTGATCGGCGATAAATCTACAATGGCGGCGCTCACTTGTCCCCGTCCGCCGACGATGTCACAGCCAAACATGGGCAGGTCATAGTCTGGATTGGGAAACATGACGCAATGCAAAATGTCTAGAGTTTGGCCCACTCGCGCTAGTTCGAGATGCTGTTTGCGAAAGGGGGGCGATTGGTAACAGGCATTTTCGATGATTAATTTTTCGCCTTCTAATCGGCCTTCCACATAGCCCAAATCTGCAGGCAATTGATAGGGCGAAAGCGTTAAATAGGTTTGCCAGACTGACTCGATGATGTCTGCCAGTTGGCGAATCATCGGATGCTGCTGTGCGCGTAGAGAAGGGGGAGAAGAAGCCGTCATGAAAATTGCCCGTCAATCAAGGTGGGGAGAGATAGGGGGATGAAAACGCCGCAGCCCCAGCGTCCTAAAAATTGCCAATGTGGAACTGGCAATAGTGGCGCTATCTCGGGGCGATCGCCGATGGGTGATCAGTAATGCTGCGAAGCTTCAGCATATCAGCTTGGCACCCCCTTGTAGATCACAGGAATAGACCCCGGCACGAGAGCTCGATCTGAAACGAGAACCGTTCAAATCAGTCCCAGTTTGTCCTGAATTTAAGACCGGGAACTGGGAGATCTAAACTAGAGTTCTGTGGCAACGACGCTGTGGTGACTACCCTTTCTGTGCTTCCCCTCAATTCTCAAGTACTGCCCGGTCATAATCAGGAGACCTATCAGCGGTTGCAGGATGCGGTCTTGTCGATACCGCCTCACCAGCTCTGGTTAGCGACCTGTGACGATTTGCCCTTGCAGCGGCAGTTGGCCGCCAACCTGGAAGAGAGCCTGCAACGGCAGGACGCGATCGCGACCACCACCCAGTACCTGTTTGACATCACGCAGCCCAATCTGGTGCAGCAACTCCAAGACTGGCTGCCCCTGCCACCGACTGCCCGACCGCCGCTGTTGCAAATTTTAGGGATCGAGCAACTGACGTACTGCAGTTCCGATACGCAGTATCAATTTCTGCGATCGCTGCATCAGGTTGAGCCGTTCTGGCGATCGCTGAACTTAAGTTTGCTGCTCTGGGTGCCTCGACCCTGGCTCAAGCAAATTCGTCGAGAGGTGCCCCAGCTAGCCCAAGCCGGTTTCGAATTCATGGGCGAACCGACGCCCATTTCAACCATTGCTCAACAACCGGCCTATCAAGCGGCGTTTTCGCCAGTGAGAAAATGGCAGTTTTTAGGCAAACCGTCGCCCGAGGTGCCTGCCCCGGCCTCCCGCAGTGACGATGAGCCCAGCGCCGTCCGACCCGAATCAACGGTCGTGCCAGCGATTCCGGGTGACGCTCCACCGGAGGCTGCAGATGTGTCGGCTGAGCCGGCGTTGCCAACGTTTTCAGAAGCGCTCTGGGATCAGTTACAGGCTGACTTGAGTGATTTTGAAGCCGCTGAGTCAACCCCAGTGCCCCCGAGTGGGCAGAATTCTGAGCGGGTGTTAGACGATGAAGCCGTCATTTCCCTCACCGATTCATCGCCTCCTACTCCCGCCCCGGCTGATCAGTTGGCAGCGATCGCGGATGCCGTGCTGGCGTCCCAGTTGGCGGATAAACTGCCCGCTCAACCCAGGGATAACGAGGCGCTAACGGATTGGGCGATCGCCTTCGAGTGGCGCGATCGGATCCAAGCGGGGGATCACACGCCGGATACCCTGGTGACAGCCATTCAAGTTTATGAACGCTTGCAGCCACGCCAGTCAGATGTGCCGCAGCGCACCGAGATTCTCAATGATTTAGGCAGTTTGTATTGGTTATGGGCGCAGCAGGCCCCCACCCCTGAGACCTACTGGCAACGCCTGACGCAGAGTTGCGACATTTACGAAGGGGCGCTGGCTCCAGTTAGTCCTCAGACTGATGCTGGCGTGCTCAATCGGCTCCACAGCAATCTCGGCAGTGTCTACAGTTTACTGGCGGCCCATCAAGAGCCCCTACACTTTTTGGGCAAAGCGGTGCGGGCTTTTCATCGAGCGTTGCAGTACGTGTCGGTTGAGGTGACGCCTGACGAGTACGCCACGCTGCAAACCCATTTAGGGACGGCCTATTGGAGTTTGGCCCAGCATACGCAAGAGCCAACCCATCTGCATCGGGCGATCGCGGCCTACCAGGAAGCGCTGCGTCAATCTCACCCCCAGCAGGCCCCCCAGGCCTACGCGCAATTGCAAAATAATCTGGGCATTGCCCTCTGGAGTTTGTCACGCCACGAGCGCCCTGTATTTTTGCTAGAACAGGCGATTGGCGCTTATCGCACCGCGTTGGCCTATCGCACCCGCGAGGCCGATCCCGCAGCCCACGCGGCTACCCAAAATAATTTGGGCACGGCCTTTTGGGATCTGGGGGGCCATTGTGAGGAGCGATCGCCGTCCCAACAACAAGCCTGGCGACAGGCCATTAACGCCTATGAAGCTGCCCTCACGACGGCTGAGCAGTGCCCCCTGGAGCAACTCAGTTTTGACTTGTGGGCGACCCACCACAGCATTGGGGTGGTGTATGACCAACTGGCGATCGCCCTCGCCCCCGATACGACCGCCCAGGAGCCCCTGCTAATCAACGCCACTGCGCACTATGTCAGGGCTTTGACGGGTTGGCAACGGGTCGATGCTGCGACTACCGAGACCGCTTTTCAAGCGCTGGTCAGAAACTTACAGCTTCAGGCTCGCTATTTGGGCATTGAAACCCAGCAGCGATCGCTGAGTCAGGTCCCCGCCGATTGGCTACCGGAGATTTGGCGCAAGCTATAGAAGCTCAGTCAAGCGCTAACGAACTTTCATCGTCCATTGGTTCGGCTGCCCAGGTGCTCATGGGTCTTAACTCATCGGGGATTTGGGCATCAGGGGGAAATTCCAATAGCGTTTCGCGATCGCCCAGATAACCCGACATGGCAAATGATGTCAACATCCGGCACAGCGCGACCCAGACCGATTGGTCAAACTCCCAGGGTTGGTCAAAGCGGGCGGTGTCCGCGATCGACTTCAGCGCCCAAAAGTAACTATTGCGGACGACCGGGCCGGTTTTTTTGTAAGGTGGCACATCGTCTTGATGAATCAGTAAAATCGGTGGATCTAGGTGGCAGCGCATAACTCTTCAAACAGCTCCAATGGTTCCACAAGATAAGTGATTAGGGATTTCTTAACCAGACAGGTCAGGGTTTTGATACCTTAAGCAATGGGCGCTCATTCATTCAAGTTCGTTCCCCCAACCCTTCAACACCTTATGACAGCTGCCGTTTGCGTCCAAAATTTACACAAGGTTTATAACAGTCTGCATGTCGTCAACGATCTTTCTCTCACGATTCAACCCGGAGAAAGCTTTGGGCTGCTAGGCCCCAATGGGGCGGGCAAATCGACGACGATCCGCATGTTGACGACGCTAACCCAACCCTCTGATGGTCATCTCGTGGTCGCTGGTTACGATGTGCAGCGGGATCCGACCGACGTGCGGCGGCAGATTGGCGTCGTGTTACAACAAACTAGCGTTGATGGCGATTTGACCGTTTGGGAAAATATGGAACTGCACGGGCGCATGCACCACATTGCCAATCCCCAGCGACAAAAACGCATTGATGAATGGTTAGGGTTTGTGGAGTTGAGCGATCGCCGCGACAGCAAAGTCAAAACTCTGTCAGGCGGCATGAAACGGCGCTTGCAAATTGCCCGAGCCCTGCTTCACAATCCGCAAATTTTGTTTCTTGATGAACCCACCGTCGGGCTCGATCCCCAAACTCGTCGTCGTTTGTGGGAACTCATTCAAAACTTGAACCAACAGGGGATGACGATGCTCCTGACAACGCATTATATGGAAGAAGTTGAATTTCTCTGCAATCGTATTGGCATTCTGGATCAGGGCAAGCTGATCGCTTTGGGCACCTTGGAAGAATTACGCCGCCAGCATGGTGAAGGCATCCTCATGCGGCAAACCGGCGATCGCTGGGACTATCAATTCTTTCCCTCCTTGGCAGATGCCAATCAATATTTTGAGCAACAGCCCGACAAAACTGGCATGATGACGCGCCCTTCCAACTTAGAAGATATCTTTGTAGAACTCACGGGCCGCAATTTGGACTAACCGCCGCCATGCCTAAACTGGCCAGCGTCATCGAAGCAATCTTGTACCTCAAGGGACGCCCTCTCGAAATTACGCACCTGGCTGAACACGCCGGATGCGATCGTGAGATGGCGGAAGAGGGCCTTATGGAACTCATGAATGATTACGCCCACCGTGAAAGTGCCCTAGAGATCGTCGAAACTAAGGACGGTTACTGCCTGCAACTGAAATCGGGCTTTCGGCACCTTGTCGATACCTTGATTCCGTTGGATCTGGGGGTGGGGGCCTTGAGAACGTTAGCGGCGATCGCCCTGCGTGGCCCCATTGCGCAAACCGACCTGATTGATATTCGTGGTTCCGGAGCCTACCAACACGTCAATGAACTCGTGAACCTCGGCTTTGTGCGCAAGCGGCGGCAAGCCGATGGCCGCTCCTTCTGGCTACAAGTGACCAACAAATTTCACCAGCACTTTGAAATTGACGATTTGCCCGCCTTTACTAAGCAGGCAACGCAATCGGTTGACGTCTCAGCCAGTCAAGACGACCATGCCCCAAGTGCTGCAGAAGTTCAAAGCCATCACGAAATGCCCGATTTACCTTCTAACGATCAAAATGCTCTGACATCTTGACAAACATTTCCCTGGCTAACAGCTGATTACCTGGTCAATTGTCAATCATTTGTTAGAGTAGTACCACACAAAAGCTAATGCCGATGTCAGTGATTAATTCATCCCGCTTGAATGCTTCACGCATGACGGTATCAAGACATTAGCAAAGACCATGACTGGAATCTTGAAGTCAGTGAGTCTAAGGTTTAGAAGATAGGTAAGCAGAGTTTCCATGACATTTAACCCTGAGCGCGTTGATTTTGTTGGCCTACATGTTGACGATGAGGTTGGCAATCAGTTGCTTCAATATCTCAAGCATCAGTCACCTGAGGTGTTGAGTCGAGTTGCACAGGCTGTCACCCCCGAAATTAAACAGATTATTGCTCAAAACGTTCAGGGCCTCATTGGGGTTTTGCCTGGTGATGGCTTCAACGTCCAAATAACCACGGATCGTGAAAACCTGGCAGGTCTACTGGCGTCTGCCATGATGACGGGCTATTTTTTGCGTCAAATGGAGCAACGCATGGAGATGGATGCTTCTCTGATGGGAACGCTCTTTGCGGATCAGGATACTGACTAAGAGATATCCTTCCTAGTAAGTTTTTTGAGTTAAGTGATGATCGGCGTCCGGCGAGCAATTAGCTGGCCGACGCCTTTTAAAAGAACTAGTACTGCTCGGCGTAAATTTGCTTACCCATTGTCCCTCACCCGAAGTCCCTCTCCCAACGTTGGGAGAGGGACTTCAAACCACTCGCTCCCCTTCTCCCAGTTTTGGGAGAAGGGGTCGGGGGATGAGGGCGGATCGGTATCGAGACTTATGCCGCCGATTCCTAGTGTAGTGATCCAAAAGTTCCGCAACACAACTCAATCTGAGATTAGCTAGCTTATTGAGCTCTCGGGCTTGAATAATGTTTCAAAACCAAATGCTCACTGTACTAGTGACTTAAGGCGTACACTTGTCCATCAAACAAGATGCGGGTAATGCCTTTTGCCTGGAGATAACCCTGGGTTTTGTTCAACATCACGCCATCCGGTACTTTGATGATTCTTTGGTTCCGGCGCGCAAATCGACGGGCGATCTTATGATTATCAAAAACGGGTAGCGTCCTTGATTGTTCTTCACCCGGTGGAATCATGCCAAGTTCTGAAAAATCCTTGAGGGGACAGGTAACCAGCTCGGCTGTGCGATCGACCACCAAGTAGCAGGATTTGGTCAATGAAAAATCCTCGAATGAGAGAATCGTGAGTTCCGCTTCCCGAGGCAAGGATTGCTGCTCCGTTTCGTCGTCGTCAGACTCATCGTCCCAGTCCTCTTCGTCCCAATCTTCGTCCGACTCATCATCAAAGTCTGCCGCATCTTCCAGACCTTCGGAAACCCACGCGGCAACTTCGTTTTCTTCTTCATCTTCAGTAGAGGCGAGTTGCTCAGACTTTTGCGATCGCTTAATCACTTTTTTGGAAGGTAACTGAGGACCGTCAACAGCTTTGGACTCATCTCTGCCCTCTGCCCGAGAACCTGCCTCATGTTCTGACCCTTGAGCTGATGTGGAGTCCTCTGCAGCCTGGCTATCAGTTTGCTCCACTGTTGATCGTCGCCGCGATCGCTTCAGCGACTTCTCGTTTTCCTGAGACTTTTCATTTTCCGGAGATAGAGGTTGCTCGACTAGGGCCTCAGCATTGTCTGATTCTGGTTGGGGCTCCGCAGTCTCTGCTGCCGTCGATGGCGGCTCGTCCGCCGCCTCATCCAGCGGGCGAGCCATCTCCACTTCAAGCTGATCAACGACAGCACTACTGGCTAAAGGAAAACTTCCCCGCTCCCCACTCCGCTTCCATTTCATCAACTTGGCATATTCGTCATCCGGCAGCATTTGTTTCAGCACACGACTGACGGTGCTACTGCTGATACCAAACTTGTTAGCCAAAGTGGATGTAGTCTCTCCCGGTTGGCAGTAAATACTGGTAATTTGTCGCTTATCTGAGTCTGAAAGTTTGCGGGGTGCCATTCGGGAATGCATGTTCTCTGGTGTTCCGCCTTTATCTTACTGCCATGCAGGCTCTACCGATGCGATCGACATCTATCTGTTCATCACACTTCTTAAAGCTCTTTCTGAGGTAGGCACGTATAGACAGTCGCGTAAGCTCGACAGACCCAACTGAATTGCGAGTAAGTAACCCATGAAGGGTACAGTATCCGCCAATAGCGGTTACAAGGTTGCCTCAATGCTTGATTCAATTCAGCTCATTAAGTCTAAAGGCTCAGGGATGAGTCAGCTTTTGATGATGTCAGGCCACTTTTTTAGATTACGAGGACGCCGCTTCAGACCTTTCCCTTCAAGGAGTTGAGCCCGATGAGGCTACGCTCCACCAGTTGTGAATTCTCAAGACATGAATGACCACCCAACTTAAAATTCGAGGTACGTTTAAGAGCTAAGCATATTTCTCACTCAACATAGCTGCATACGGATTAACTATGGAACTGGCCAACAGAATCAAGCAAGTGACCCCATCGATGACTTTGGCAATTTCGGCCAAGGCCAAAGCTATGAAAAGTGAAGGAATCGATGTCTGTAGCTTCAGTGCTGGAGAACCTGACTTCGACACACCCACGCACATTAAGGAAGCGGCTAAGCAGGCTTTAGATGACGGCAAAACGCGTTATGGACCGGCTGCTGGTGAGCCTGCGTTGCGAGAGGCGATCGCTCGAAAACTCAGGGAAGACAACCACCTGAATTATCAGGCAGACAACATCATTGTGACCAATGGTGGTAAACACTCTCTCTATGGCCTCATGATGGTCGCCCTGAATCCAGGTGATGAAGTAATCATCCCGGCTCCCTACTGGGTAAGTTATCCAGAAATGGTCAAACTGGCTGAGGGGAACCCAGTTATTGTGGAAACCACCCCAGAAAAGGGTTACAAAATCACGCCTGCTCAGCTACGAGCCGCGATCACCCCCAAAACCAAGCTTTTTATCTTAAATTCCCCCGCCAATCCAACGGGAGCAGTCTATACGCCTCAAGAAATTCGGGATCTTGCAGAAGTCGTCGTCGAGGCCGATATTCATGTCGTTTCTGACGAAATTTACGAAAAGATTTTGTACGGCAGTGCCCAGCATCTCAGTATCGGCGCTGTAAGCCCAGAGAGTTTTGCCCGTACCATCATCAGCAACGGATTCGCCAAAGCCTATGCCATGACAGGGTGGCGAGTGGGATATCTCGCCGGTCCCCAACCCCTGATTCAGGCGATGAATGTACTGCAGAGCCAAAGCACTTCCAATGTATGTACCTTCGCTCAGTATGGCGCGATCGCCGCCCTGAATTCGCCCCAAGACTGTGTTGAAAGAATGCGACAGGCATTCACAGAAAGGCGCAAGTACATCTTTAATCGTATTAACAGCATTGCCGGACTCAGCGCTTCTCGGCCAGATGGCGCATTCTATCTCTACGCCGACATCCATAGCCTGCATATACCCTCTAAAACCTTTTGTGAAACCTTGCTGGATGAAAAACACGTCGCGGTCATCCCTGGCGTTGCCTTTGGCAAAGAGCACACGATTCGAATTTCCTACGCCAATGACATGGCAACTATCGAAGAAGGAATGAATCGACTCGATGCCTTCGTTCAATCGCGCCTATAAATTCACCGGAGAAGCCCCGGCGAGGTTGAATGAGTTCCCCACTGCTCGTCAGGCAATTCACCCGACGACAGATAGCTCCATAGAGACGTGAGACTCTCCCAACCGCTTATTGCGGGTTAATTCCAGGCTTTCCGCAATTTCCTCAAAGAAAGTAGTTGACAGTCAGCAATGAGTATCGCTATATTGGTAAAGCGCTCGAGGGAGAGCGGCGCTGCGAAGCGACGAGGCTCCTGAGAGAGGTGAACCTCGACATTAATATATTGAGAGCCAGTTACCTAATAATAAATAGGTTCCTGTCAAAGAATTAAATTGGCACTAGGTTAGCACAATTCTCACAGATTGTCTAATGGAGTGTTGATAGGGATTCTGGATACTAAGTGAAATGAGTATCTAGGGTCAACTTATCTGATGTTTAACATGGAGAGTTTGATCCTGGCTCAGGATGAACGCTGGCGGCGTGCTTAACACATGCAAGTCGAACGCAGTCTTTCGGGACTGAGTGGCGGACGGGTGAGTAACGCGTGAGGATCTGCCTTCAGGTGGGGGACAACAACTGGAAACGGTTGCTAATACCGCATATGGCGAGAGCTAAAAGCTTAATGTGCCTGAAGATGAACTCGCGTCTGATTAGCTAGTTGGTGGAGTAATGGTTTACCAAGGCGACGATCAGTAGCTGGTCTGAGAGGATGATCAGCCACACTGGGACTGAGACACGGCCCAGACTCCTACGGGAGGCAGCAGTGGGGAATTTTCCGCAATGGGCGCAAGCCTGACGGAGCAACGCCGCGTGGGGGAGGAATGTCTGTGGATTGTAAACCCCTTTTCTCAGGGAAGAAGTTCTGACGGTACCTGAGGAATCAGCATCGGCTAACTCCGTGCCAGCAGCCGCGGTAAGACGGAGGATGCAAGCGTTATCCGGAATTATTGGGCGTAAAGCGTCCGTAGGCGGTCAATCAAGTCTGCCGTTAAAGACTGCAGCTTAACTGTGGGCGAGCGGTGGAAACTAATTGACTGGAGTGCGGTAGGGGTAGAGGGAATTCCCAGTGTAGCGGTGAAATGCGTAGATATTGGGAAGAACACCAGTGGCGAAGGCGCTCTACTGGGCCGTAACTGACGCTGAGGGACGAAAGCTAGGGGAGCGAAAGGGATTAGATACCCCTGTAGTCCTAGCTGTAAACGATGGATACTAGGTGTTGGACGTATCGACCCGTTCAGTACCGCAGCCAACGCGATAAGTATCCCGCCTGGGGAGTACGCACGCAAGTGTGAAACTCAAAGGAATTGACGGGGGCCCGCACAAGCGGTGGAGTATGTGGTTTAATTCGATGCAACGCGAAGAACCTTACCAGGGCTTGACATCCCGCGAATCCTTTTGAAAGAGAGGAGTGCCTTCGGGAGCGCGGAGACAGGTGGTGCATGGCTGTCGTCAGCTCGTGTCGTGAGATGTTGGGTTAAGTCCCGCAACGAGCGCAACCCACGTCCTTAGTTGCCATCATTCAGTTGGGCACTCTGGGGAGACTGCCGGGGACAACTCGGAGGAAGGTGTGGATGACGTCAAGTCATCATGCCCCTTACGTTCTGGGCTACACACGTACTACAATGCTTCGGACAAAGGGCAGCGAACCTGCGAGGGTAAGCTAATCCCATAAACCGAGGCACAGTTCAGATTGCAGGCTGCAACTCGCCTGCATGAAGGAGGAATCGCTAGTAATCGCCGGTCAGCATACGGCGGTGAATACGTTCCCGGGCCTTGTACACACCGCCCGTCACACCATGGGAGTTGGCCACGCCCGAAGTCGTTACTCTAACCGTTCGCGGAGGAGGGCGCCGAAGGTGGGGCTGATGACTGGGGTGAAGTCGTAACAAGGTAGCCGTACCGGAAGGTGTGGCTGGATCACCTCCTTTTAGGGAGACCTTACCGATTTACTTCAAGCAATTAGTTATCGCTGGAGTAGGTCAGGTCATCTCAAGGTCGTTCAGGACTTATTTAGGTTAGGAATTGGTTCTCAATATAGTTGAGGTTATATCAATGGGGGCTATTAGCTCAGGTGGTTAGAGCGCACCCCTGATAAGGGTGAGGTCCCTGGTTCGAGTCCAGGATGGCCCACTGAGTGGGGGTATAGCTCAGCTGGTAGAGCGCCTGCTTTGCAAGCAGGATGTCAGCGGTTCGAGTCCGCTTACCTCCACCACTGTTTAGAGAATTGAATATGCGAAGAGATTGCAGCAAGATGATGAGACATTATCCTGCTGTGTTCTGAGGAGCATAGCGAGACCCTTGACAACTGCATAGAGAACGAGAGTCAAAAGGTAGTAGAAGACAATCTATTCGCAAAGGATAGAGAGAAGGTCAAGCTACAAAGGGCTCACGGTGGATACCTAGGCACGCAGAGGCGAAGAAGGACGTGGCTACCGACGATAAGCTCCGGGGAGCAGGAAGCATGCATTGATCCGGAGGTTTCCGAATGGGGCAACCCGTTGAACGGCCCGCTGAATCTATAGGCGGGTGCGAGCGAACGCAGCGAACTGAAACATCTTAGTAGCTGTAGGAAGAGAAAGAAACCTCGATTTCCGTAGTAGCGGCGAGCGAAGTGGAAAGAGCCTAAACCAATAGTTTTTACTGTTGGGGTTGTGGGACAGCGATGTGGTATTTAGCGGCTAGACGAAGCAGTTGAGAGCTGCACCAGAGAAGGTGAGAGTCCTGTAGTCGAAAGCTTAAGAAACCTAGCTGAATCCCGAGTAGCACGGGGCACGAGAAATCCCGTGTGAATCATCGAGGACCACCTCGAAAGGCTAAATACTCCTGCGTGACCGATAGCGAAAAGTACCGCGAGGGAAAGGTGAAAAGAACCCCGGGAGGGGAGTGAAATAGAACATGAAACCGTGAGCTTACAAGCAGTCAGAGCCCGATTAAACGGGTGATGGCGTGCCTGTTGAAGAATGAGCCGGCGACTTATAGGCACTGGCAGGTTAAGACGGGAATGTCGAAGCCAAAGGGAAACCGAGTCTGATAAGGGCGATAGTCAGTGTTTATAGACCCGAACCCGGGTGATCTAACCATGTCCAGGCTGAAGCTTGGGTGATACCAAGTGGAGGGCCGAACCGACTGGCGTTGAAAAGCCAGCGGATGAGGTGTGGTTAGGGGTGAAATGCCAATCGAACCCGGAGCTAGCTGGTTCTCCCCGAAATGTGTTGAGGCGCAGCGGTAGCGATTATAGCTGGGGGGTAAAGCACTGATTCGGTGCGGGCTGCGAGAGCGGTACCAAATCGAGTCAAACTCTGAATACCCAGTGCACACGCTACCAGTGAGACGGTGGGGGATAAGCTTCATCGTCAAGAGGGAAACAGCCCAGACCACCAGCTAAGGTCCCGAAATAAATCCTAAGTGGCAAAGGAGGTGAGAGTGCCCAGACAACCAGGAGGTTTGCCTAGAAGCAGCCACCCTTAAAAGAGTGCGTAATAGCTCACTGGTCAAGCGCTCTTGCGCCAAAAATGAATGGGACTAAGGATTTTACCGAAGCTGTGGACTTATTTCGATAAGTGGTAGGGGAGCGTTCTGCACGCATCGAAGCATTAGCGAAAGCAGGTGTGGAGTGTGCAGAAGTGAGAATGTCGGCTTGAGTAGCGAAAACATGTGTGAGAATCACATGCCCCGAAACCCTAAGGGTTCCTCCGGAAGGCTCGTCCGCGGAGGGTTAGTCGGGACCTAAGGCGAGGCCGAAAGGCGTAGTCGATGGATACAGGGTTAATATTCCCTGACTAGTGAATTGGAGCATTGCGGGGACGCATGACAACTAGCCATACCCTAATTGGATTGGGAGGAGGTTACGACCTCTGGATGGTGAACGATAGTGCCAAGAAAAGCCGTGGATGTGATGAAGATTCATTACCCGTACCCGAAACCGACACAGGTAGGGAGGTTGAGAATACCAAGGGGCGCGAGATAACTCTCTCTAAGGAACTCGGCAAAATGGCCCCGTAACTTCGGGAGAAGGGGTGCCCCCTGCGAGGGGGGCCGCAGTGAAGAGTCCCAGGCGACTGTTTACCAAAAACACAGGTCTCTGCAAACTCGTAAGAGGACGTATAGGGGCTGACGCCTGCCCAGTGCCGGAAGGTTAAGGAAGTTGGTTAGTCTTCGGATGAAGCTGACGACTGAAGCCCCGGTGAACGGCGGCCGTAACTATAACGGTCCTAAGGTAGCGAAATTCCTTGTCGGGTAAGTTCCGACCCGCACGAAAGGCGTAACGATCTGGGAGCTGTCTCGGAGAGAGACTCGGCGAAATAGGATTGTCTGTGAAGATACGGACTACCTGCACCTGGACAGAAAGACCCTATGAAGCTTTACTGTAGCCTGGAATTGGGTTCGGGCTTTGACTGCGCAGGATAGGTGGGAGACTATGACCTCATTCTTGTGGGAATGAGTGAGTCACTGGTGAGATACCACTCTGTCAAGGCTAGAATTCTAACCTTTACCCGTTAGCCGGGAAGGGAACAGTTTCAGGTGGGCAGTTTGACTGGGGCGGTCGCCTCCTAAATGGTAACGGAGGCGCGCAAAGGTTCTCTCAGGCTGGTTGGAAATCAGCCATTGAGTGTAAAGGCATAAGAGAGCTTGACTGCAAGACTGACAAGTCGAGCAGAGACGAAAGTCGGCCTTAGTGATCCGACGGTTCTGAGTGGAAGGGCCGTCGCTCAACGGATAAAAGTTACTCTAGGGATAACAGGCTGATCTCCCCCAAGAGTTCACATCGACGGGGAGGTTTGGCACCTCGATGTCGGCTCGTCGCAACCTGGGGCTGGAGTAGGTCCCAAGGGTTGGGCTGTTCGCCCATTAAAGCGGCACGCGAGCTGGGTTCAGAACGTCGTGAGACAGTTCGGTCCATATCCGGTGTAGGCGTAGGAGTATTGAGGGGAGTCCTTCTTAGTACGAGAGGACCGGAAGGAACGCACCGCTGGTGTACCTGTTATCGTGCCAACGGTAAACGCAGGGTAGCTATGTGCGGAGTGGATAACCGCTGAAAGCATCTAAGTGGGAAGCCCACCCCAAGATGAGTACTCCCATGGGAACAACCCAGTAAGGTCACGGGAAGACCACCCGTTAATAGGTGCTATGTGGAAGTGCAGCAATGTATGAAGCAGAGGCATACTAACAGACCGAGGGCTTGTCCTTCTTAACCTTTTACTACTGACGCTTGAACTCTATGCAGCTCTGAAGGCTCTCTACAACAGCCACAACTTTCCTGGTGCCAATGGCGGTGTGGAACCACTCCGACCCATCCCGAACTCGGGTGTGAAACGCATCTGCGGCGAAGATACTGAGGGGGTCGCCCCTTGGAAAATTAGCTCGGTGCCAGGTCTCTACTAACTCCCCCCTGCTCCCTGACAAGTGAGCAGGGGGGAGCACTGTTTAGGCAGTTGATGAATAAAGTAAACGCTCCTCCCATCAGTCGTTTGATGAGTTCTGGGCAAACACCGAAAGTGTTTGAAGGAGCGCCACAAGCGTTGTTAGGAGCTGGATAAATTATTGCTCGGGAAGCTTGAGTTCTTGTCGGAGGAGTGCCTGGTCTTTTTCGCTAATGCCGAAACGCCCTTTTTCTATATCGCGAATCCAACTTTGGCTTTTACCAATGCGGTCAGCGAGGTCTCTTTGCGAAAGTTTTAACTCCTGTCGGGCGATTTTGATAGCCTCGTTTGAGAGTGTGATCTCGGTTTTAGGTGCTGGAGACTTTGGCATCTGTCGGCGCTTAGGAGGTAGTCGTTTGATGGTTTGTTGCCATTCTGCTGATAGCTCGAATCCACAAATGCGGCCATTGAGGAGGCGTTGCCACTTGTTGCGGGGAGCAGAATCGGTCAGGCTAAGTTGACGGTGGGCATCATTGGTCCAAAAATCGAGAGCATCGTCGGCAGAGTCAGGAATTTGGTTGACCCTTATCCAGAGGGGTTGGATTTCTGCGGGGTAGGTTTCTTCATCAAATACTGGTTTAAGGCCATAGTGGTAAATGGCTTCTAAGTCTCCCTCAAAAGTTTTGAGTAATCTTTTGTGTGCGCCTCGAATGGTTGTTGCTTCTGCTAAACGGTTTTCTCCATAGGCGATTTTGAGTAAGGTGCGGACGGTCATGCGATGATCAGTACCCAGCCGCAGTTTGAACAACAACCAGAGTAGTAGCCTGACGGCTCCTTCGTGCTGTTGCCAATGTCCCATAATTTCTGTCAGTAAGGATTGAGGTAGCGTGCCATATTGGTAAAAGGCTTTATGACGTCGATAGTCTTGTTTATTCAAAAAGTACTTTGACCATTGACCGGGTTGAATTGTGAAGCTTAGACCAATGAGGTGATTTTGACCTTCGGTGCCCTCTTCCCAGTAATAATGGGTGTCGATGAGTTGCCAAATGGGATGTTCAGATAGTGAGAAGCCGGGGACTTTGCCTTGGCGGGGCCATTCTAGAGACACGAGTAATTGGCAACATTGATGAACTAGAGATTTAATCAGTGTTAGTTTTTCTAATTTGGTGATATCACGGCGTTTATCGAGACCTAGATATTGCTCAAAATGTTGGTCGTTGATAGTAAAGGTTTCTTCCCAAGGACGGTTAAGGGTAGTGGCATAGGCGGCAAAAATCAGATGTACGCAGGTGGCTCGGACGTCAAAATCAGCAAAAACTGCTTTTGACTCTGAGACGGCAAGCGGTTCCAGTACTGATGCGGTGGGATCTTGTAGAAGTCGAAATCGTAGGCTACCTCGTCCGCGATTGACTGATCTGGTATGGTGCCATTTGCCCTCGGGATCGGGATGCCAGGATGAGGCTGGTCGTTGAGCCAGAATGTTGCAGCTTTCCCAAATGACTATGGAAGAGGCAAATGGGTTGGTTTTGCCATTGAGAAAAATATCAGGAACTGCAGGAGGGAGAAGGGTACTTTTACAACGCCCCTTTTTGGGCTGTAGAGTCACGACGGCTTGTACGGCACAAAACTCTGCGCATAGGGGGACTGAAATATCTTCACAGTTGTTGCAAAGGGTGGGATCAATCCAGTACCCATCTTTGTTGTCTTTAAGTTTAATGGCACCTTGGGGACAAATTGATTCGCAGGCATTGCACATTGTACAGTCATCATTTTTTACGGTTTGTGCCATCGCTTATTCTTCCCCTTTATTGTTTTTATTAGAGTAAGGCGAAGACCGTAGCTGGATGGGCTCAGGCTCGCGCTGCGATCGCCTAAATGCCTTGCTCCTGTATCCCATGATTGACCGAATCATGGCGATAAGTTATTGGCGTGAACCTATCTGGTTCACGCCACCTTAGAGCTATCGGTTAGTCTTACTCCGAAAAATTATCTTCTTCTTACGCATAGAGATAGCAATATGCGAAGTCCGAATTGATAGCTGTTGATACCGTTTAATAAACTCTTCGGGTAGTTGACTTGATTGAGTTCAGTCTGAACAAAGCAGAAGATATTTATGTGATAGATATGACTTTTAATATAAAAGAAATGATGATTTGCTGATATTTGCATTGTTTCTAAATGTTGCGATAAAGAATGCAATATTAGTTTGTGGTTCTTATGGATATTCGGGGTGACTGCGATGCTGTGTCAGTTTTGCGTCTTATTGCAGCAGGGTTGCTGCTTTTGGGGTGCAGAAAACTCCTGAAGCCCCGATAGATAAAGGACTCTCGTTAAGACTATTATTTCTAGATTGCTCCAAAAATGGACGAGGGCAGTGGGTTTCAGCCGATGTTTTGGCTGTTCAATCTATTTTCTGTGAGGCTCAAAAAGTTTTCTGTGCGACTGAGGCTACTGCTTCATGGCGGTTCAAATATTTAACTCAGTTCGATAACCTGGTCGTTGAGGAACAGCATGGTTTGAGTCGACGGTGGGAAGAGGCGTGAAGAAGACGCAATGATTCACTGGACAGGGCAGAAGTGTTCTTCGATGAGGGCTGGGATGTGTTTGGGTTTTAAGCCGCTGTAGCGGTGTTTACCCGGCATGATGGTGAGGCTAGGGGATTGGGAACAGCGTTTTTGGCAGCCGGTGTACTGAATGGTTACCCGATCTTCGAGTTGGTAGTCTCGCAGGGCCTGTTCGACGGCGGCGACGACTGCTTGTCCTGAGCGTTTTTGGCAACCGGATTTACGACAGACCAAAATTTTGCCAGCTGCCGTTGTGGTGGTGTGCGGGCATGGTTGATGAACGGTACAAGAGGCTGGAGTGTATTCGGTGGTTGGGGGATGGGCGATCGCTGGCGGCGTCAAGCAAAATACTTGAGCGGCTTTGAGCTTGATGACTCCGGCTTTGAGGTCGACGTGGGTGGAGCCCACGCAGGAGATGCGATCGCCGGGATGCAGATAGCTCTGAACGTGAGGTCGCAGTTCTTTGGGGAGTTGGATGGCGAGCTGTTCTTGCTCGACTTCGAGAATCAGGGACTTAGGCTTTTGGGGTTTGCTGCCCAAAAAACCGATCAGGATGCCTTCAAGGTTGAAGAGGCGAGAGGGGATTTGTTGGGCGTTTAACATGGCTGGCTCTAGTGGATGAGTGGATGGGGTAGATGGCATAGGTGGATGGGGGCGAGGCTGGCGAGAGATTTTGCAACTAAGGGAGTTGCTCAAAAAGATTGCCCTCAGTCGTAGGGAGTTAGCAATGCTAAACCCTTCCCAAAAGCGTTTCTGGGTTGGGTCTGTGATTTAAGGGCAGTTCCCTAACTCTGGCTGAATGGTTAAATTGAGCCTGCGGCGCTCGGGGAAACGTGCGCTGGGGTTAGTTCATCCGTTTAGCGTTGACGGTTTTGGGCAGTTTGAGGGGGTCGGTGAGGCCGTTGATGGAAAGTTCCCAGCCGTTGGATAAGGTGACTAGAGTGACGTCGCCATCGGTACTTTGGCTGACGACTTCTTCTTCGAGATCTTTTTTAGCGACGTAAACCATCAATTGGCCTTTGTCGCCGTTGTGCAGCATAACTTTCATGAAATTTCCTCTGGATTGAATGGGTAAACGATTGGGAGCGGGGGGAGGTAGGGGCGGGGGGAAAAGTTGGAGGGAAGCGTTCAGGATGACGAGTTCATTGCAGGGGTTTAAGCGTCAGCGACGAGGGTGAGTAGCTCGTCAGGGGTGAGGCTGCGTTTGAGCTGGGTCGAGCGATCGCGCACTGCATGTAAAAGAGTTTGACTGTGTTGGGCATCGAGCTGCACGCCGTAGGGTTGCAAGACTTGGTTGAGTAGGCTCCGCCCCGAATGTTTGCCGATGACCAGGCTGCGCTGGCAGCCGACTTCTTTGGGGTCAAACGGTTCGTAGGTGCTGGGGTCGCGCAAGATGCCGTGGGCGTGAATGCCGGACTCATGGGCGAACGTATTTTGACCGACGATCGCTTTCCAGGGGGGGACGGGACAGTTCACCGCTTTGGCGACGAACCGCGACAGTTCTAAAAAATGCTGAGTCTGGATGCCGAGTTTGAGACCGTAGATGCGCTTGAGCGTCATCACCACTTCTTCGAGGGCGGCATTGCCGGCGCGTTCGCCTAAGCCATTGACGGTGGTGTTAACGGAGGTTGCCCCAGCGCGAATGCCGGCCAGCGCATTGGCCGTGGCTAGCCCCAGGTCATTATGGGTGTGCATTTCTACCGGGATGTCGAGGACGTTGACCAGCTTTTGGACTTTGTCGAACGTCGAGAAGGGATCGAGGATGCCGACGGTATCGCAAAAGCGGAAGCGGAATGCCCCCCATTCTTGAGCGTATTGGGCGGCATCAATCAGGAAGGTTTCGTCCGCACGGGAGCTGTCTTCGCCGCCGACGCTGACTTCAAGGCCGTGATCGCGGGCAAAGGAGATGGTATCGCGCAACTGTTCGAGCATTCTGGCCCAACGGCCTTGGAATTTCACCTGAATCTGGATGTCAGACACGGGGATGGAGATGTGCACTCGCTTGAGGCCGCAGTGTAGGGAGGCTTCGATGTCGGCAATGACGGCTCGGTTCCAGCCGAGCAGGTGGGCATTGAGGTCGAGATCGGCGATCGCGCGGATAGCGCGGGCTTCTTCTTGCCCCATAGCGGGAATGCCCACTTCCAATTCGTGGACGCCGATCGCATCGAGGAATTTAGCGATCGCCACCTTTTCTTCTAAGTCAAAGGCGACGCCTGCTGCCTGTTCGCCATCTCGCAGGGTGGTGTCATTAATGACAATGTTAGTGGGATGAGTCATACGAGCCTCTTGAGAGAAATGTGCAGCGTAACCACTAGCTGGCGTGTGAGTCAGGGGAAGGCATTGCTTTGGGGGGAACTTCGGGGCGGAAGGGGGGGCGAGACTGCTGTAGCGCTTCGAGGTCAGATTTGATCAAACGATTGAGAAAGATTTGTTGGAGCCCAGCGAAGACGAAAAAGAAACTGATGACAGTGAGTGAGGTGAACATGGTGGGGGTGGGGTAGGTGGAGTGGGTGAGGGCGGTGGAGTGGGTGGGGGCGGTTGCTGTTAGTGGTCGGTGGGGCAGAGCCCTTGGGTATGCCAGCAGCGATCTAGCCAATCGATGTGGTCTTGGCGGGAGGAGATGAATTGGCGAACGATGCTGTGGGTGAGGATGACGTCGGTAGGGTGGTTGATGTCAACGCATAAGGAGCCGTCGGCGGGACAAGCACAGGCAATGTTGAGTTCTTGTAAACGATGGTGAATCGCCCAGCGATCGCACCGTTGGATAGAGCCAATCAAAACTTGTAAAGGTGGGAGCCAAGTAGCATTATTCATGGGACGAAATCTCCGATAGGGTGAGCGAGCGGGGTTGTGAGAGCTGTTGAACTTGGGCTTCCAGAGCTTCAATGCGGTTAAGTAACTGCCGCACCGTGGCTGCTTCGGCATCTGGCAACTGGGCGTGATTGAGGGGCGCATCGGCGGTGTTGCAGCGTCCCACGATGCGATTGGGGACCCCGACGGCGGTGCAACTGGCGGGCACAGAGGTGAGGACGACAGAGCCAGCCCCAATGCGGGCATAGTCGCCGATGTGGATATTGCCCAGCACCTTAGCTCCAGCGCCGATGACGACCCGGTTGCCGACCGTGGGGTGGCGCTTGCCCGTTTCTTTGCCGGTACCACCCAGGGTGACGCCCTGGTAAATCAGGGTATCGTCACCGATAATCGCCGTTTCGCCAATGACGACCCCCATGCCGTGGTCAATGACGACGCCCCGCCCCAGTTGCGCTCCTGGGTGAATCTCGATGCCGGTGAGGCCGCGACTGAGGTGACTGATGCACCGGGGAATCAGCGGAACTTGCTGTTGGTGTAGCCAGTGGGCCAGTCGGTGCAGGGCGATCGCGTGCAACCCCGACGAACACAGCAACACCTCTAACCAATTGGTGGCGGCTGGGTCACGCTCAAAGATGGCCTGAAAATCAGCCACCAGGGCAATTTGGTTTGGCCATTGGGGCCAGGGGAGCCATTGGCGGCGGCTAGATAGGCGAGGAAAGGAAAGAGACATGGCGCTGCGGGGGGTTGGTTTCCCTGCTTATACCAATCGCTTGAATCGGCGATCGCCCTGACCTGTCCGTCCAAATTTACTAAAGATATTAGCGGTGTACTCAAAGGTGTGAAACCTTGCTATATAAGCTTCTTAGACTTTGTTGAGGGGTTGGGGGTCAGTATTTCGGCCCAGAGGAACGAGCATTTTGATCCCCTCGGACAAGCATTATGTACTCAGTGGAATCCCTTATATTGAAAGGCTTTGCATAGATTTTGGGAAGTCTTTGTGGCGTCTAAAAACCTGTACTCAAAAAGGCTATTCGAGTCGTGAAAAAGCATTTTATTCATTTAAAAAGTATCTGATTTTGCAAAGTTGATTCGCGTTTTTTCAGCAAGCCTTAACAAAGCGATGGCGTCGTCAAAGAATATAGTGTGGGCAGACGAGTGATCATTCCGGTGCGCTCGGTTCGGTTGCCCAGACAGCTAGTAGGCATCATGTCAACTCCCGCAATTTTGGCTTTAGATTTCGATGGTGTCCTGTGTGATGGCCTGATTGAGTATTTTCAAACGGCCTGGAAAGCGTACTGCCAAATTTTTGACCAACCCCAGGCTGCACCACCGGCAGGTTTGGCTGAGCGGTTTTACCCGTTGCGACCGGTGATTGAGACGGGCTGGGAAATGCCGCTGCTACTCCATGCCCTGCAACAAGGGGTGGAAGAGGCGGCAGTGCTCGACCATTGGTCAACCCTGGTACCAGAGATTTTGCAAGCGACTCAGGTGCAACCGCCAGCGGCGATGGCTGCGGTGGATGGGGTGCGCGATCGCTGGATTCAGGCTGACTTCGAGGGCTGGCTGAGTTTGCATCGCTTTTATCCTGGGGTCATTGAGCGATTGCGAGGGGCGATCGCGGCAGGCGTCTTCCCCCTGATCATTTCCACTAAGGAAGGCCGCTTCATCCAAGCGCTGCTGGCCCAGGCAGGCATCGAGCTGCCCCGTGAGCAAATCATTGGCAAAGAAATCCAACAGCCGAAAACGGTCACCCTGCGCCAGTTGCAGGAATCCCCCCCAGCGACAGCGGCCAACGCCCGCCCCATCTGGTTTATCGAAGACCGTCTCAAAACCCTGGATAAGGTCAAAGCCGCGCCCGAACTGAGTGACGTGACTTTATTTTTGGCGGATTGGGGCTACAACACCCAGGCTGAACGCGATCGCGCCGCGCCCGATCCGCGCATTCATTTATTATCCTTGTCACAGATGACTGACGATTTCTCCGCTTGGATCCAGACAGAATGAGCTATAGGCAGCAGGCAGCAGGTAGAACCAAGACAGCCAATCTCTAATCTTCACTTACCCGCCCCCATTGACCCCCCACTCAACCAACCCCAACCCCCCATGACCCCATCCACCAGCCGCTGGCAAACCTCAGAAGTCGCTACCGCATTCTTGGAAGGCGTCCGTCAGGCGATTCCGGGGGCGGATTTACAGCTTGCTGTCCTGGGCAAAATCATTGAGCTGTGGTGTCCGTCACCGGGGACGATTCTCGACTTAGGCTGTGGCGATGGCATTTTGGGACGCTATCTGCTCGATCGCTTTCCCACCGCACAGGGAATTTTTGCTGACTTTTCCGAGCCGATGCTGGCAGCAGTGCAGCAAAAAGTGGACATGCTGCCCCGCGCCCAGGTAGTGACGGCGGATTTTGGGAGTCCTGACTGGGTGACGGCGGTCAAAGCGGCTACGACTGATGCGCCGCTGGATGTGGTGGTTTCGGGGTTTGCGATTCATCATCAGCCGGACGATCGCAAGCAGGCCATCTATGCTGAAGTCTACGACTTGCTCCCGACTGGTGGCGTTTTTCTCAACTTGGAGCATGTGGCTTCTGCTACGACCGCCGGAGAAAGGCTGTTTGATGAGTTTTTTGTCGATCACCTGCATGCCTATCACGTCCAAGCCGATCCGCAGGTGGAGCGGGCAGCGATCGCCCAAAAGTACTACAACCGTCCCGACAAGATCGAAAACATCCTCGCTCCGGTAGAGGCGCAATGCGAGTGGCTGCGGGCGATCGGCTATCGCGACGTGGATTGCTTTTTCAAAACCTTTGAACTGGCTTTGTTGGGCGGCCGCAAATAGGTCAAGCGCGTCAGTTTGCAGCTCAAGGTTTAGGGCGTAAACATCGACGTATCAATGCCTAATACTTGCTGATACTTCACGTAAATAAAGGCGATGAAGGTTTCCCAACTCCTTTGCTCATCGGCAAGTTGACCATATTCCTCGGACATTTCGGCAATCACCTGGCTAGTCACGGCAGCGACCTGGTTAGCGTCTAAACGACGATTTTTAGCGATCTGTAAAATAATGCTATCCAGCAGACGTTCGAAGGTTTCTTTCTTGACCGATGATGCACTGTTTGATTCAGCTGATCCGACAGTTTTGAGCGCTTTCTCAATCACTCGGTCAAGTTCGCGCATGGCGTTACGCCGTGATTTAGGAAGCTTCATAAGGGCAGTCAGGGAATAGATGGAAGAAAATACCGCTGAAGCAGCGGCTGGGTTGCTTTTGGCCGAAAACCGGGGTGAGAAATCTGATCACGCTGCCGAGGGCATTGCCGCGCTATCTTCACACCATTGAATGGGGTTAGTAGCGATTGTTAACGATGCCACTCGGTGATGCCGCCAGGTTTGTCGATGAGGGTGATGCCCTGGGCTTGTAGTTCGTCGCGGATGCGATCGCTCTCAGCAAAATCTTTGGCAGCCCGAGCCGCTTGCCGCTGTTCAATTAGGGCATTCACTTCGTCATCGGTGATGCCCCCAGTGGCCTCTGGGGCAGTGGCAGGGGATGCCTTGAGGCCCAGCACTTCCGCCAGGCAGACCAGGGTTTGCCACTGTTGGCGTAGGGTATCGCTAGCGGTATCGGCTGCGCCCGTGTGGGTGATCAAGTTCCCCGCCCGGCGCAGGTCTTTCGCCAGTTCGAATAAGACGGCGAGCGCTCCGGCGGTGTTGAAGTCGTCATCCATGGCGGTTTGGAACTGCTGCACCGGCTCACTGTCGCGATCGATGCGCATAGCGGCAGGATTCAGAAAATCGGGGTCGTTAACATCTGACCAGCCCAGTTTGGGGCCGTAGTCGGGGCCAAACTGGAGCCCTTCGGACAGGGTTTGCCAGCCGTTTTTGGTGGCAGCGATCGCCTCGTCGGTAAAGTCCACTGGCTTGCGATATTGTCCCTGCAGCAAAAACAGCCGCACCGCCATCGGGTCCGGAGCATCGGGCGAGTCGAGTAGTTGGCGGATGGTGGTGAAGTTGCCGAGGGATTTCGACATCTTTTCGCCGCCGACATTCACCATGCCGTTGTGCATCCAGTAGCGAGAGAGGGGATGGCCCGTCGCCGCCTCGGACTGAGCAATTTCATTCTCATGGTGGGGAAAAACGAGGTCGCTGCCGCCGACGTGAATGTCGATAGAGTCGCCCAAGCGATCGCGGATCATCGCTGAGCATTCGATATGCCACCCCGGACGCCCTGGCCCCCAGGGCGATTCCCAAAAGGGCTCTCCCGCTTTTGCGCCTTTCCACAGGGCAAAGTCGAAGGGGTCTTGTTTGATATCAGTGTTCGTCGAGACGCGCCCCCCCGCTCCGGCCTGCATGTCTTCCAGTTTGCGCCCTGAGAGCTTGCCGTAGCCGTCAAATTTACGCACGGCATAGTACACATCCCCGTCAGCGGGATAAGCGTAGCCCTTTTGCTCCAACTCGGAAATCAATCGCTGAATGCCGTCTAGCGTTTTGGTGGCATAGGTATATTCGTCGGCTGCCATGACGTTCAGCCGTTCCATGTCTTCGAGATAGGCAGCGGTGTACTGCTCTGCGACGGTTTGCATGGACGATTGCTCAGATTTTGCCCGATTGAGAATTTTGTCGTCGATGTCGGTGAAATTTTGCACGTATTTCACGTCGTACCCGCGCCACAGCAGATACCGACGCACCACATCCCACACGATGGAACTGCGGGCATGGCCCAGGTGTGAGTAGTCGTACACCGTGACGCCACAGCAGTACATTTTGACCTGACCTGGCTCTAACGGTTCGAAGGGTTCTTTTTTGCGGGTCAGGGTGTTGTAGAGAACGAGGCTCATGGTGTTTTGGCAAGCAAGGTCACAGATTGATTCAACACTGAATGGGGGTTGTAGGCAAGGGCGGTGGGGGTGTGAGGGTGGCAGGGTGTGAGGGTGGTGGGGTCGGTGAGGTCGGGGCTAGGCAGAGGTTGACGTCATATCAAATCGCTCTTATGGGCACGTTATATCGCCGGGGACTCGCCTTGGGGGGGGATTTCTGATATTGATTGGTCAGGTTTGCAGCGTTGTTGAGGAGCAAAATACATGGCTGGGGAACGGATTGGGGTGGCGGTTATGGGGACGGGATTTGGGCAAAAGATCCACATTCCGGGGTTCCAGCTGCACCATCGGACGGAGGTGGTGGCGGTTTATCATCGGGATGCGGCGAAGGCGCAGGCGATCGCGGCGCAACACAACATTCCCCACGGGTGCAGCACGATAGAGCAGATGTTGGCGCTGCCGGGGGTGCAGGCGGTGAGTGTGGCGACGCCGCCGTTTTTGCGACAGGAGATGGCGATCGCTGCGCTCAAAGCTGGCAAACACGTTCTGTTAGAAAAGCCCACTGCCCTGAGTGTGGAGGAAGCGCGTGCGATCGAGACGGTGGCGCAGCAGCAGCAAAAGGTCGCGGTGATGGACTTTGAGTTTCGCTTTGTGCCTGCGTGGCAACAGCTCAAGGCTAAGCTAGCGGCGGGCGATATCGGCAGTTCCCGACTCATCAAAGTGGATTGGATGGTGCCGGGCCGGGCCGATCCGGAGCGGGCCTGGAGCTGGTATGCCCGCCAGGATCAGGGGGGTGGGGCGTTGGGGGCGTTTGCGTCCCACACGTTTGACTATCTGGCCTGGCTGTTTGGCCCTGTGAAGCGGCTGAGTGCCAACTTGGCGACGGCGATTCCCCAGCGACCAGACCCGCAGACGGGGGAACTGAAGCCCGTGGATGCGGACGACACCTGCACGCTGATGCTGGAAATGCAGGACGGTACGCCCTGTCAGGTGACGATTAGCTCGGTGACCTATGCGGGACGGGGGCATTGGGTAGAGGTGTATGGCGATCGCGGCACCCTGGTTTTGGGTAGCGACAATTTAAAGGACTACGTTCACGGCTTCAAATTGTGGGGAGCCGTCGCTGGCGAAGCGCTACAAGAGTTACCCATTCCGTCTGAACTGGATTTTCCTAAAACTTACGCTGATGGTCGTCTGGCCCCGTTTATCCGCGTGGTGGATCACTGGGTGAATTGTATTGATCAGGGCCGCGTTGCGGCTCCGGCGATCGCTGAAGGGGTGTATTCCCAATTGCTGATGGATCTGGCTCACGCTTCCCATGAGCGGGGGGTTTGGATGTCGGTTAAGCCCTAAAACGTTGGTACAGAAACCCGATTTCTCCTTCTGAGATAGGTCCAATCTGGTCCGCTAGCCAACGAAGAAACCGGGTTTTTAGCAATACGGCCCCGATACTCTAAACCTCATCCAGATTCAGCAGTGGAGTTTTGACATTTGCCAGAACCTCACCGCCTGCGGCACCTCTCCTTACGAAGACTGCTGCTTATACACAAGTTCTTGACTGCCTGCTTTCAGCGGTTTAGCCCCCTTAAATCCCCCAATTCTGGGGGACTTTGAACTCTGGTCTCCCCCTAGAATTGATACCGCTGGCGAAATCCACCTTTGTTTACATCAGCGCAATATTTGATGATTGCTAAACCAGACTTCGATTTGATTGAGCCATGATAAATGTTTAGGGGTGAAATGGACGACCAGCCGATGGGAAGGGGCTTTCAAGCAATCCGAGCGAGTGGTCATTGAGGCCAGGATGCCCGATTTGCCCTTTTCGCCGAGCTCCATGGGTTCGGGTTCAAGTTCAGCGACTAAGCGCACTAAGGAATGGAAATTCAATAAGTTGGGATAGCCGTCTCGGCTGTCCCTTGTCCGGCCAGGTCTAAGTAGGTGGACATAAATAAACGATGTCGTAGGGTGCTGTTAGGCGAAGCCGTAACGCACCATTCCCCAGGGATTTGATGCGTTACGCTGGTGCTAAAACATCCTACAAATAATTAAGCCCATCTACTTATTCTTCGCGGCAATTAGATGTTAAATGATCCTCATCCCTAAGGACTCGGATTGATGGGTGTTGAGACCATCCATCACGAGGTGAATTTTGGGGGCGGTGGATGCGGGGCCGAGGAGGGCTCCGAGATGAGCGTCTAATCAGCCGTCGTTCGGGTATCCCCGACGCTGGCCTGGTCGATCTGACCGATGGCCACATTCAGCGAGGCGATTAAGGTCTGGGTGCCATGGCAGATGTACTCAAACTCCACCTTTTCACAGCGACCTGGCTTCATGTCTAGATTGGGCATGGTTCGCTCCAGGGCTTGAATGCCGGTCATCTCGTCGAGGCTATAGGTCAACTCGCCGCGCTCAGCCCGCTCGGCAGCCTGCTCGTAGACCTGGCAGATGTCGGTGACTTTAGCGGCAAACTCAGTATCCGGAGGGTGGAGCCAGTAGCGAGTCTGGTGCGGTTTGAGGTCGGCTTCGGCTAACCATCGCCCGACGGGTCGGGGACTGATGCTGTCCACAAACTGCTGCTTCATCATCTCATCGGCCAACTCGGCATCCGTCCAATGGCTGATGGGGCGACCATCCTGCTCAGGCGGGGCGCAGGCGAGGTCATACAACTGGGTAATTTGCGCCAACGTGAACGTGGGCGGGCACCCCGATCGAGGCGCATCCTGGAGCTGGTCTTCGACGGGTAACTCGCGAGCACTCAACTCTAGCCACCGATTGTGCCAGAGCCGACTCGTATCCTTGGTGATCCCCAGTTCCCGAGCAATCGCACCCTGACTGGCACCCTGGGCGGCTCGCAGAACGATGGTCGCTCGCCGCGCAATCTGCTGAGCCGTGCTCGGTCGCCGAGCTATTTTCTCCAGAGCCGTCTGTGCCTCGGTCGTTAACGTGATGGGGTAGCCGCAAGTCTGGGCATGGTAACTCAGTTCCCTTCGCTCTACCCTTAAACAGTAGATCTACTTCTGCCTCAGAGGACTAGGTGCCCTTGGCAATCGACCCCAGGGCTCTCCACCACCTCATCCAGGGTCACATCGTCGTTCCTGAGCCAGCGATAATAGCCCATTTGTTCGGCCCTATTGCCTGAAATCGCGCGGATACTCGCGGTTCGATGCTGACTCAAAGCCTCGTACAATTGCGCCCCCTTTTTTCCAGTCGCTGATCCCCAAAGGCAGCTGACTGGCGGGAACGGGCATAACTCCCAATGGGGTTGGTAAACATGGCAACCATGAATCGGGGGGGGATCTAGAATTACGATAGATCACGACCTCCTCAGGCAGCTAGAAAACCGTATCGGGGTCTTTGCTGCCATCGGCTATAACCCTTGTACAGTAAGCCTTCCAAAATTTGTGTGGACACAGTAGCCTTATGAAGGAGAGGTGCCACAGGCGGTGAGGTTTTATCCACCCAAGCGTAGGCCGAAATCACTGTCTGGCATAGCTTTGGCCGATTTTGTGCCTAAAGGATAGCTGATTAAGGGGCGTTTGGGGAATTGGTCCGAAAAGATGTGTAGTCGAAATTCAGATGATGGGTATAACCTGAATTCCCAAGCATGGTTTTGGCCGTGACAGTTGGGGGCGATCGCCCCTCCTAGTGCGATTCTCCAATGGCAGATTTTGCCCTAAACATGGGCACATTAGAGCCAAAGTCGCGTTCTAATCGATAGGGACTAACCGTTCAATTTAATGACCTATGAATAAAACACCATTGACAGGATTATTCATCATTTTTTTGATGGGCTGTAATCCCACGATTGACGCTTCGACACCAGCAGAATCAGCCTCCGAAAGCACTTTACCTTCTGAGACTGGCTCAACGGCTGAGCCAGCGGCGGTAACGACCGCCTCCCCTGAGGCTGAGTTAGTGGGTCAGGCTGCAGAACCAGTGGCGATCGCCCCCGATCGGTATTGCTACACCATTGACAGCGCCACGCTCACCGGAGCAGTGCGGCTCCGGGTCGACGCCTCCGCTGGGGTGCGGGGCGACAGCGTCGTGTCGATCCACAACGACGAAACGGACTATTACTCCTCCTATGCCCAAAAATTTACCGGCAACTTGGTGGGCGATCGGGCTGACATGACGGTCATGACCTGGATTGAATATGACCTCCAAGAAGTTGACGAAACCTGGCAGCTCACCCCGACCACCTTGACCATTAACAATGATGTGTTCACGGCGGCGAGTTGCGACGACCCGACGGTGGCGGACTATTTCATTGGGCCAGATGGTCTCGATGGCGAAACCTTGCTAGCCGAACTGCCCCCCGCCCAACGGGTCGAGTTTGCCCCCGGCACCCGCCAGACGAGGTTAGAAAATTCCGTGGTGCGGGGCGATCGCGATGTCTACACCCTCGGCGCTCAGGGGGGGCAAAGCATGACCCTGGATATTGCTTCGCTGGAGGATAACGCGGTTTTTGACGTCATCTCTCCCAGCGGCACCGTGCTCGCCCGCGAAGCGATGAGTGAGTCGCTGCCGCTACCGCAAACGGGTGATTACACCGTGATTGTTGGCGGCACTCGCGGCAACGCGACCTATACCCTCGACATTGCGATCGACTAAGGAATGAGAATTGAATCAGTTGGGATAGCCGTCTCGGCTGTCCCCAGGCAGGCAAGATGCCTGCCCTAACCATTTGGATGTTATTTGATCCTTATTCCTAAAGATTCAAAGTGCCTGATTCAGGACTGTTCGCTGGAGAAGCTGAATCTCCCCTCGCCCAGCGCCTGATCGAATTTTGGCAGACGACGGTTTATCTTAATTAGGATGGGATCAAACGGTTAGGGAACTGCGCTCAAATCGCATACTCAACACAGAAATGTTTTTTGTAAGGGTTGGGGATTCCCCAACCCTTATGACCGGGGGGGCTATTTTGAGCAACTCTCTCAGGTACAGGCGTTTAGCATCCCGCTGATTCATTTTGCTGGCAAATTTCACTATGTCTGATCTGTTTACTCTGGAGCATGTCGCCAACTGGCTATTGAGTCCGCTACTGGCGATTTACACGCTGTTGTTCATCGTGCGGATTGTGCTGACCTGGTATCCCCAAGCCGATGGCGATCGCTTTCCTTTCAACGTGGCGTTCTGGCCGACGGAGTTTTTGCTGGTGCCCGTGCGCAAAATCGTGCCCCCTTTTGGCGGCGTCGACATTTCGCCCATCATCTGGGTCGGCATCACCAGCCTGCTGCGCGAAATTTTGTTGGGTCAACAAGGGCTGTTGCGCCTGCTGGCCTAGCCCAGAGGCCCGACTAGCACCTGGGAGTGGGGGAATCGCCACGTCAGGGGCTGTCCTAAATTGCGGTTTTAGCAATGACGCGTTAGCGTCCTAAACAGTTGGCGCTGAAGCCGTCGTCAAGTGCTTCGCGCCCATTTGCTGTCGCCGATTTTGCTTCCCGTGATGAAAAGCCCCCTGTTTCGCCTCTTAGTCTTCACCGCTGGCTTGAGTTCCTTGATGGCCTGTGGTGGCATCCCGACAACGGAAACCCCCGAGGAATCACCCACCGCGACCAATTCCGAGCCGGAGACCCGTGCCGCCGATCCAGCTGCGGTGAGTCAGATGCCCGCTCAGGCGATCGCCACCACCGCCCTAACCTCCGAACCCATTCGCATGACTGCAGACGACCTGCCGGAACCCTACACCAGCGACAGCGCCTCACAATCACCGAATGTCGTCCCGGTTCCCGAAAATCCTACCTTGTCAGTGCCCGCAGGCTTTACTGTCAATGTGTATGCCGACGGGCTGGATCAGCCTCGCTGGTTAGCCCTGACGCCAGAAGGCGACGTGCTGGTCACCGAAACCCGCCAAAACCGCATCCGCCGTCTCAGCGATACCGATAACGATGGCGTAGCGGACGACATTTCTACCTTTGCCGACAGCAGCCACGGCCTGAATATTCCCTTTGGCATGGCCTTTAGCGCAGACGCCTTCTTTTTGGGCAATACCGACGCCGTTGTGAAATTTCCCTATCAGGCGGGGCAAGGAGCCCTGGAGGGCACCGGTACGGTTATCGCCGAACTCCCCGGTGAGGGCTATCGGCAGCACTGGACCCGCAATGTTGTGGTGAGTCCGGCGGGCGATCGCCTCTATGTCTCGATCGGCTCCGAGTCCAACGCCAGTGAGGAGCCGTTACCACGCGCCTCAGTGCAAGTGATGAATCTCGACGGCAGCAATCAAGAAACCTTTGCCTACGGCTTGCGCAATCCTGTGGGGCTTGACTTTCACCCCGAAACAGAGGCCCTGTACACCACCGTCAATGAGCGGGATGGCCTGGGGGATGACCTGGTGCCCGACTATCTCACCCGCCTCCAAAAAGGGGAATTTTACGGTTGGCCCTACGCCTACCTGTCGCCCAATTTGCTCGATCCGCGACAGTTGGCGGGCGATCGCAGCAAGCGCCCCGAACTGGTAGCCCAGACCCAAACCCCAGACGTGTTGTTTCAAGCGCACTCAGCCGCATTGGGACTGCAGTTTTACGACGGCGATACCTTCCCCGAAACCTATCGCAACGGCGCATTTGTGGCCTTTCGTGGCTCGTGGAATCGCAGCCAGGGCACCGGCTACAAGCTGGTCTACGTGCCCTTTGACGACTCGGGACGACCCGTAGGTACCTACGAAGACTTTTTAACCGGCTTTTTGATTGATCCGAGCGTCCCCACGACTTGGGGGCGTCCGGTAGGGGTGCTGGTGCTCCCAGACGGCAGTCTGCTGTTTACCGAAGAGATGAACAACCGCATCTATCGCGTACAGTACAACCCGGATGTTTAAGCGACGGAAGAGGTGATAAGGGGCGATCGCCCCAGATTCGACGCCATCATCCCCTCTCCGGGCAAATCAGCCAAAGCTCAACACAGAAACCCGGTTTCTGCTTTACAAAAACCCTGCTCTCATCATTCAGCCCTCCCAAGAAACCGGGTTTCTAGACATACTGAACCGCCGCGTTAGATCCGATCAACCATTGCGGCGTTGTTAATTAATAGATCAGTCCCCCAGTAAGGAACAGGGATAAATTTTCCATCTCCATCCAAAAACGTGGGTTCTCAGGTAACTAAAAGCTCAACCAGAAAACTCTTATCCGCTTTGAAAATCACCATCGAATAGGCATCGAGCCACATCTATATTGAACGTAATGATTAAATCGCCAAAAGCCAAATAGATGCGATAATTCAAAGAAAATAAATAGGCATCAACCTAAAGGCATAAATTCCTGTATTTCGTATTCTCAGGTAGGATTTTTTGTTTAGTTACATTAAATTACTTTGTCACGAAATCCTGCCGCCATTTAGCCTATACATAGATCAAGAATGCATGAAGCCAAGCTTGCTCCATTTTCTTTCTTGACACGTTTTCTTTAGAGCCTGCTAATTGCCCTTAGGGCTTGAGAGAATGCCATGACCAAAGAAGTTATCAATATTACCCGTTACGTGGTTCAACAAAAGATCGAGGAGATTGTCAAAAATCCTGCAACGCTCTACGAATCCGCTTTTGCAAATCCTCAATTGCGACAAAAGTTGTTGTTGAGAGTGCTTAATCGCACTATCCCCTGTTACGGGATTGCTCCACAACATGGGATGAATATTGATCGGGGCTGTCAATTTCTCCTCTCTCCAGAAGAAGAGAAGAAGATCGATCAAACAATTCGGGAGAATATTTTGAAAGTCCTCCATGAGGAGGATGCCATCAAGCATTTTTACCCTTACGAACAGACCATAACGCCCAAAGAACCGTCCCATTGGTTTGGATAGTGCAACAGAATGACGTTGATCATGGTTGGTAATGACGATGGTTTTTAACTTGGTCTTTTCATGCCCATTTCACCAGAAAAACATTTTAACTTCGTCCCGATGGATCACAGGAACTGCACGTTAACTTGATAAGTAGGTGGACATAAATAAACGATGTTGTAGGGTGTTGTTGGGCGAAGCCGTAACGCACCATTTTACAGGGATTTGATGCGATACGCTGGCGCTAACACATCCTATAAATAATTGAGCCCATCTACTTGACATCGATTGTGTGGGGTCTGAATCCTGGGCGGGAAGCAACTCCTGAAAAAAGGGTTTTTGCACTGATTTGCTATCAGAAAATATTGTTGGGATTTGACCCCAAAACCCCTTGCTCTAACCCTTGTCGCTCACTATCGTAAAAGCGATTCGAGTCGATTATTCATTGGTATTAGCCTATGCAACTAAACGGAAAAGTCGCCCTGATTACTGGCGGAGGTTCGGGGATTGGCGCAGCTACCGCCAAACTGATGGCCCGAGAAGGGGCCAAAGTCGTTGTGGTCGGACGCACTCAGGAAAAGCTCGACCATACGGTCGCAGAAATTCATCAGGCGGGAGGTGAGGGATTAGCCTTGAGCGCCGATATTTCCCAAGCTGAACAGGTCCAAAACCTGATGCAGAAAGTTGATGACCACTGGGGTCGCCTGGATGTTGTTTATGCCCATGCTGGGATTAACGGCGTCTGGGCTCCGTTGGAGGAACTCGAACCGGACGACTGGCAGAAAACTATCAGCATTAATCTAACCGGCACCTATTTGACGGTGAAATATGCCGTGCCCCACCTCAAACGCCAGGGCGGTGGCTCGATCATGATCACGTCTTCGGTGAATGGGACGCGCATGTTTAGCAATACGGGGGCGACGGCTTATATGTGTTCTAAGGCTGGGCAGATTGCTTTTATGAAAGCTACGGCGCTGGAACTGGGGCCTTGCAATATTCGCGTCAACGCCATTTGTCCCGGCAAGGTGGACACTGACATCAACCAAACTACCCGAGCCAAGGACCTGGAAAATCTGGGGAAAGCGGTTGAATTTCCGGAAGGGAAGATTCCCCTGACTGATGGTCAGGCGGGAACCCCGGAGGATGTCGCCCAACTGGCGCTGTTTTTGGCCTCCGATGCCTCCCGCTTTATCAGCGGCACCGAAATCTGGATCGACGGGGCAGAATCTCTGGTGAAGGCTTGAGTCAACCGTCGTTCAGCAGGGCGGCGGCGATCGCCTCAGGATGGCCGAGGTGGGGCGCATGGTCTCCCCCTTTGATCCACACCAACCGGCTGTGGGGAATCGTCTGCGCAAACTTGCGGGCATCTTGAGTGCCCAGGGTTGTATCGCGATCGCCCCAGAGAATCAGGGTCGGCGATTTGATCTGAGCAATGTGCTTGGGTAAGTCACTGTAACCACCGCTGCGGGTGAAGGATTGGACCGCCTGCTGCCACCCTGACAGCGCTTGATGCAGGGAGGAACATAGCACCAAGTCCCGCTCTTGGGGACTACTGAAGGGCCAGGTTTCTAAGAAGCGAACGGCGGTGTCTTTGCGCCAGTGGAGCCAATGGGTGCCCCAATCGAGCAGGGGCGCAGATAACCATTGGCCCAGGGGAAAGCTGCCGGAAAAGCCAACGCTGTTAATGAGGATCAAACGTTCGACACAGGGGGGATAATGCAAGGCAAAGTCGATCGCGATCGCCCCGCCCAACGATGCGCCGAGCAGGGTCATGGGGCGATCGATCAGGGCTTGCCAGGTAGCATAAAGGTGCTGACGAATGGTGCTGGGATTCACCTCTAGCAATGGTTGGGGGGCAGTAAAACCAAACCCCAACGGGTCTAGCGCATAGACTGACCAGTGAGGCTCCAGGTAGGGCATCAGATGGCGAAACTCCAGCAGGGAACTGTCGAATCCGGGGAGCAGCAGCAGCGGTGGCCGATCGGTAGCAGCGGCCCGCTCTGGCGTTACGGTAGCGGTGCTGACAATAGTTGCCACGTCACCACACATCAGGCTGGGCACGACAATGGGGCGGCGACGAAGACGCTGGAGCAGGGCGATCGCATCAGCATCCTGCAACCGCTGAGCCGCAGAGGGCACAAAAGCGGGAAACGTCACGCCGGGCTCCCTCCGCTAGGACTCTTCTTCATTTTGCCAGGGCCAGCGTCCGGTCAACTCGACCTCTAGCGTAAAGCTCAAAAAGGTTCGAATCAGGACGATCAGGAATAACACCCCGACCGTTTGAAACCGCAAATCAACGGCGACGGTGTGGATAATGTCAGCCGCGACCAGGAATTCTAACCCAACCAAAATACCTTGCCCGAGCTGTTGTCGAGCCTCTTTATAGAGGTAATCCCCTCGCCCTCCTTTGAGGCCCCGCAGGACAGCTCGGCCTAGGGAATACAAGGCAAATGCGGCAATTAAGCCCACCCCGAGAATTTCAATAATGGCCGAGCACCACTCTGCAAAAGGCTTAACAAACTCTCCCAGCATGCTCGCTTCACCCTCCAACGACTTTCCCTGTCACGGTGGTCGAGGCAAACGTTTACTGGCTGGTTATCCTTGAGTCGTCAGGCCATCTGAGCCATGCCCAGCCTCGCCCTGGTTTCCATTTGGGCAGGAAGCCTGCCACCCCTCACCGATCGCGTACAAACCACCGCCCGCGATCGCAATTAAATCAGCGTCAGCAGGTAGATCAGGGAGAACAGGATGATCCACACCACGTCAACGAAGTGCCAGTAGATCTCCGCCATCTCGACGCCGGTATGTTGTTCAGCACCGTAGTGACCCTCACGGCGCGATCGCCACAGCACCCCCAAAATCAACAGCAGCCCGATGAAAACATGCACCCCGTGGAAGCCCGTCATCAGGTAAAAGCAATTGCTGAACAGGTTCGTCGTCAGACCATAGCCCAAGCTCAGATATTCATACACCTGCCCCGCCAGGAAAATTGCCCCCATCGCCGCTGTAATCAGGTACCACTTACGCAGTCCCTTGACATCGCCTCGCTTGATGGCGGTGTCGCCGTAGTGAATCACAAAACTACTGGACACCAGGATCACCGTGTTGATCGCCGGTAGCAGCAGTTCCACTTCCGTGCCTTCCGGGGGCCAGGAAACGGCTTCTGCCCGATAGACGAGGAATAGGGTAAAAAAGCCCGCGAACATCAAAAATTCTGAGGACAGGAAGGTGATCAGCCCCAGCACCCGAAAGTCGTGGTGCTCGGCATGTTCGACTGCCGCTGCTGCGGTCGTTTCTGGAGTGGGTTCAATTGCGCCTTGCATAAGCTTTTGAAAAGTGAGGGGACAGTTACCAACAACTTAGAGGATGAGACGGTTAGCCTTATCCAGATTCAGATTCAGAAGTGGTGCTTTGACATTTGGCAGAACCTCACCGCCTGCGGCACCTCTCCTTCGGAAGGAGAGGTTTAAGAACATTCTGGTTCCTCTCCTTTGAAAGGAGAGGTTTGGGGAGGTTTTTGCGTTCATGCAAAACTCCAGTTCTCAAATTTGGGGATGAGACGGTTAGCCTCATCCAGATTCAGATTCAGAAGTGGTGCTTTGACATTTGGCAGAACCTCACCGCCTGCGGCACCTCTCCTTCGGAAGGAGAGGTTTAAGAACATCCTGGTTCCTCTCCTTTGAAAGGAGAGGTGAGGTGAGGTTTTTTCGTTCATGCAAAACTCCAGTTCTCAAATTTGGGGAGATTTAGCCCCATCCCCGATGCGGGGATTCGTTACGA
>Ga0081526_100174_pt1 | contig 42347 bp, 31 predicted proteins | sample HotLakmasection2_FD_70991 | JGI IMG/M metagenome (GOLD analysis project Ga0081526, IMG submission 70991) | Hypersaline microbial mat communities from Hot Lake, Washington, USA - Section #2 (SPADES assembly) (version 2) | ecosystem: Environmental > Aquatic > Non-marine Saline and Alkaline >... | reverse complement strand
TCACACAGGGAAACCAGAGGGTCTCGATATGGAGAGCCTCGAGTTTCAAAAATCGCTGCAGTTTCTTCCGACGACTCTCAAATAAAATCGGCAAAGGCAGGGCTTCCGCCAATCGTTCTAGCTTCACCTGCTTCAGAACTTGTAGGCTCGCCACCAAGAGCGTTAGAAGTAAATATGAGGCATGGCTGAGTTCATTTTGAACAATGCTCTGGTATTGTTTAGCTATCATATTCAATAGATAGGTCGGGTGTACTAACTTCGACCTATCTTTTTTTGTCGGAGCAGTCTGCATCAACCGCTACATAACGCTTTTGACCACCGCTGTCTCCCTGTCAGATTCCTTACACAAAATCTGCCTCGGTAATTTGGGCTGGATTGATACCTTGCAACAGCAGTAGCCGTTCCTCTCCAAAGCTGATCAGCGTGTTCGCCCCACTTTGTTGGATGACAAGTTGGTTGAAAGAAAGGCTGCCCAGTTCAAGGCGATCGCTCCCATCTTCGAAATCGCGCACCCGGTCAAAACCTTGCCCCGGTTGGATAAAGATGACATCGTTCCCAACCCCGGTGAGAATCACATCGTTGCCCGCCTCTCCGGCGAGGCGATCGTTGCCTGCACCACCACTGAGGACATCGCGATCGCCCCCACCCCGCAGGTTGTCGTCGCCACCCTGTCCATTGAGGCGATCATTGCCTGCACCACCAAACTGGCGATCGTTGCCTGCACCGCCATTCAGGGTGTCGTTGCCCAGGTTACCCCGCATCAGGTCGTCACCCCCTGCACCGAGGAGGCGGTCGTTTTCGGAACCGCCAATGAGGGTGTCGTCACCAATACCTGCCAACAGGGTATCTGCCCCTTCTCCCCCGACCAGGCGATCGTCATCGGCATTGCCAATCAGGCGATCGCCCCCATCTCCACCCAGGAGGCGATCGTCCCCATCTCCACCCGCCAAGCGGTCATTGCCTTCCGCTCCAATCAGGCGATCGTTCCCCGCTTGCCCAAAGAGATTGTCATTTCCCCCCAAGCCCCGCACAACATCATTGCCCTCCAGCGCAAATACCACATCGGCATCATCGCTAAAGGTGAGTTGGTCGCGGAAGGGTGTCGGTCCTACATGCACCGAGGTAACGTTAACGGTCTCGTCCTCCAATGCATCAAACGCATCATCGGTGATGTCTTCATTCACGCTGATGGTGAGGGTGACAGTGGTTTGTAACCCGTCGAAAATGCCATCATCAACGCCCGTAATGGTTACAGTTTGGGGAATATCCCAATCCTCAAAGGTAAAAACCAGTTGCGGTGGGGAAACAATCGCTTCCCCCGGATCACTGCTCGTAATCGTCAGCACAACGATGGACGTGGGAGAGCTCGTCTGCCGATCCAGCACAATTGTGAAGGTATCGGTTGTACCTGCCTCCGTTACCGTCGTTGCGCTTGTGCTGAGGGTAAACCCAGGCTCAGCAATCTGAGAGACGAGTTGATTGAAGATGGGAGATGCAATATTGGCGGCTTCATCCCGAACAGGATTGGCTCCGGGGGCATAGTCAAGCAGGACGGTGTCGGTTTCCGTAAGGGCAGAATCCAACGTCAGGTTCACCGTTCTGCCTTCCGCATCGACAGTTTGAATGCCGACAAGTGCGCCATTCGCCGTTATCGCAAAATCGGCTGGGGCGGGGTCAGATGTGCCATCCAACGGTTCGTTGTAGGTCAGAATAATGGTGGAGTCTTGAAAAACTGCACGGGTGAGGGTCGGAGCCGTTTCATCAATGCCAGTCACGACCTGGTCAGTCAATGCTAGGGCTGCATTGACAGCCAGATCCTGAATAGGGCGGCTCCCTGGCAGGTAGTCGAGGGTCACCAAATCCGTATCGACAAGAGCCGATTCTAGAGTGAGGGTGACAGCGCTGCCCGCAATTTCAACGGTATTGACCGCAACCCCTGTGCCGTTGGCTGTGACGGTGAAGTCATCTGGGGCGGGAACCGAAGCGCTATCGAGGGTTTCGCTATAGCTCAAGGTAAGGGTTGAACCCAAAAATTCTGCGGTCTGTAGGGTCGGTGGCGTTGCATCGAGGACAGTGATAGCTTGACCTGACAGCGCCGCCGCCGCATTACCTGCCAAATCCTTAATGGGGCTGCTACCTGGGGCGTAGTTGAGGGTTACGGTAGCGGTTTCCGCAGGGGCAGACGCCAGGGTCAGTGTGACAGCATTGCCTGCAATACTAATGCCTGTGACCGCAATCCCTGAGCCATCGGCAAGGATCGCGAAGTTGCCTGAACCCGGCTGAGAGGAAGGGTTTAACGGCTCATCGTAGGTAAGTGTCAGGGCAGATGCCAGCACCTCGGCGGTGAGGAGGGTGGGGGCAGTCAGGTCGGTAACGCCGAGGGGTAGCGCGAATAGACTGGGCGTGCTGTTTCTAGAAAATGCGGCGGAAGTTGGGTTTATATTTAATTGGAGCGGGTCGCTATTTGATCCGGGGGGCACGGTGAGTTTTGACATTTTGACCTCTACATCGCATGTCACCTCAACAATGCACCGATGGTAGCCGATCCTTTGTGGGTTGTCGTGAAAAAATCACCCCGCTTTTGATGAGAAGCGCAGCAATGCCGCACTTCTCATCAAAAATTCCGGGTTCTATTTTGCAATACCTTCGCCATTTTTCTAAAACCCTTGATTTTGCGTGCGCTTCGCGCACGCAAAATCAAGGGTTTTAGAAAAATGGCGATCATGTTGATTTTGTACATGATTCTATAAAAAAATTAGGATGGGGCGATCGCCCTCAAAAAGCGATCGCCCCATCCATCCGTCAAGCTAACGGAATATAAGTCGTTTTGCCTTCATCGTGGTTCCACGATGACCACATCGGTGGAGGAGTTATTGGGAAAGATTGCATCCTGGATCGTGAGAAGGTTACTCGGATCGGTGTTGAGGGTCAGGGCAACGCCGTAGTTGGGTACGTCGGGGAGATCGATGGACGGGGGCAGGGGGTCAGAGAACAAGTCAGACAGCGCAATTTCACTAATGAAATTGTTGCGGACGGCATCCTCATAGCCAGGGGCAGTGGGCGGCAACCCATCCACCAGTCCCAGAGCGTCGGTGGTATAGAAGTAAAGAATGCCATCAATGCCAGATTGCTGAATCAGTTCTACGCCTTCTGAAACCAGCCCCGTTAGTTCGTCCAGTTCAGGGATGCCGCCAAAACTGGATTCAACTATGTCGCGCAGAAAGTCAGGCAGACCTGAGAGGCTAAGCTCCAAATTGTCGAAGAAAACCGTAGCTGCCTCCAGCAAATCGTCATAGAATTCGCCATTTGTTGTGTCAGTGGCTTCGCTGCCGACAATGGTGGCTTCAACGATCAGGTCATTAAAATCGTCGTCTCCACCTACCAGGTCTTCAAACTGGAAAGTATTGGGACTGGGGGAAATGATTTGGGTGCGATCGCCCGGATTCGCAGCATCAAAGGCAAACAGCGGACGGGTGCGATCGCCATTGATAAACAACACAGGAGCATAGTAACTGCCGCCTTCTAACACCACCTCTTCAGAAGTGGTGGTGCGATTGGTGCCAATTAACTCCACCTCAGGAACAATCCGGCTGAGTGCGGCGGCGGTGTAGCCTTCGTCGCCAGGAGTAAGCCCTGCCACCGTTCCCTGGTTATTGTCAATTTTGTAGAACTGAATCGCATTCTCAAAAACGGCTTCTCGCGCAATCTGAAACACCACATTCACATTGCCCATCTCATCGGAAAGATCCAGAAGTGGACCAGCGTCGGGCAGGGTTGGTTCCTCTGCATCGTCGTTGAGAATAGTTGTGGTTGCGGAGGGAGTGCTAATGGTTGCGAAATCGGGAGCCGTTCCATTCGAGAGGGTTGCGACGATGGTTTCATCTGGTTCTACGGTGGTGTCGCCCAGCACTTCCAGGGTGAGAACGGCCGTTGTTTCTCCTGCCGCAAATTCCACGGTATTGCCAGACAGAACCGCGCCTGTGATGCCACCAATTGCGTAATCGGTTGCCAGGCTGGCACTGCCGCCCAACCCCAGGTCTACCTGGCTGGCAACATCCGTTGCGCCCGTGCGGGTGAGGGTAAAGCTCACCATTTGGCGATCGCCATCTCCCTCGATCAGACTGCTCGTGGCGGTGGTGATGGCATAGTCGATGTTCTGCTCCGCCGGAGGGGGTGGCACATCGTCATTCAAAATAGTTGTGATGGCTTCTGGGGTAGTAATGGTCGCTGTCCCATTAGGAGCTGTGCCATTTTGCAACTGCACCACGACCGTTTCATCGGGTTCAATGGTTGTGTCGCCAATTACGTTGAGCAACAGGTTTGCCTCTGTGGCTTCGGGCGCAAAGATAACGGTGAAGATGCCTGCATTTTCTTCAACCGTGATGCCCGTTCCCGTTACGCCTGTGCTGGGGTCAAAGCGGTAGTCTTCTCCCAAAAGGGCATCCCCCGCCAGCACAAAATCGACCGAGCTGGTAGCTGTGGTTGCCCCACTGCGGGTAATCGTAAAGCCGACGGGCGTTTCACCTGCATCCCCTTCGGCAATCGGAAGCGTTGTGGGGGCGATCGCATAGTCAATGTCTTCTGCCGGAACCACCTGGTCGCTATAAAACAGAATGGTCATTTCTTCCCCAGCAACCAGGTCGATCGTCAAAGTACCCGTACTGACATCACCAGCACTCTGCCCCAGACCAGTAATCGTGGAATCTACGACAATCCTAGACAGGATAAAACCCGGTTCTGGAACTGCCTGGATGGTATACGAATCAGCAGCAACATTATCAACAACGATTGTGTTGATAATGCCATCGCCATCATCGGGGTTGGCATCATCCAGGGTAAATAAGTTCAAAAAGTTCAAATCTGTCACAAAGTCGAAATCGGTGCCATCCGACACATTTGTCTGATGGACGATGGTAACGCTGGCAGAAGGGGGGATGGCAGCGCTGGGAAGGATAGTGGCAGTTACCGAATTTGCCGATGAGTCCACATCATAATCATTGGTATCCGCCACCGTTACCCTCAGGGTTTCCGCCGATTCTTCAAACACGTCTTCCTCGGCAATGAAGTCGAGAGTCGTAGACCCTTCGCCCGCCGGGATGCGCAGAATAATTTCGGTGGCGGTTTGCACCAAAATATTGCCTCCCCAGGTGTACTCATTCAGGGTGAGACTTGTATCTGGAAGAATGGCAAGGGTGACAAGAAGCTCTTCCGCAATATTTCCTGACCGGGTAATTGTGAAGCTATCCGAACTGCCTTCTTCTACCGATAGAACTGCGGGGGTAATGCGAACAACCGGAGAGGGAGGAGGGGGCACATCGTTATCAGCGATCGCCACAGTGCCTGTGGTCTGTGTGCCCACGTCATACCCTGCACCTGCAATTACCCGTAAAAACACCTCTTCCGTCGGTTCAAACAGATCATCGTCAACGGGAATAATAGACAGATCAAATGAGGTTTCATTGGCAGGAATGATTACCGTTCCACTCAGGACAGGCGTATAGTCTGTAACAGAGGCATCCCCGTCTATGGTGTATGACACTGCCAGTGGAGTGCTGAGGTCACCACCCGTGCGCGTGAACGTGAATGTACCCGAATTCGTTCCCTCTTCTGAGGCATTGGGATCCGTCGCCGTTAGTTCTACGGTCGCATTTTGTACTGGGGCTTCCCCTAGTAAGCGGAAGTTGTCAAAGGCAAACTCTTCGCTCTGCGTATTTAGATGGGTTTCAATTCTGAGAATGATAGAGTCGGCTTCGGGCAGCGTAAACCCAAACTCTTGCAGGGTGGGAGAAAGGAATCCATTTGCCGGATTGCCATCGAGAGCAAAGGGTTCATTAAACGTATCGCCATTGTTGCTGACGGCAAGAAACGTTAAACCATCCTGGAAGGTCTGACCACCATCAATACTGTAGGAAACCCTGGCAAAATCCTCCGCATCAAAAGCGCTACTCCCTATTCCCCCGGCAATGCCAACTCCGAAAATGCCCTGAAATTGCAAATTGGTGAACCCAGTTGTGTCGATTGGTTCAAATGTCAGGGTTTTGGTTGGCAAAAAGTCTCCACCACCATCTTGATCTTCGGCTGCCCAATAGAAGTTGCCATCAACATTGCTATAGGGAGCAGAAAAATTTGAAATATTGCTGCCGTCAGTGCGGTTGTAGTGGTCATTGAGACCGCTATTAAAAGCACTCGAAGCGGTATACCGTGTTCCGTTTCCGTCTGTTTCAAAGCTTTCAACAAAGATAGTAGTAATTGCCATGCCGGAAAACTCTCTCGTTTAGGTAGATGATTGATGTTCAGGTTGGGAGTTGAGTGCGGGCTAATGCTTGCAGAGAGCGATCGTCGTATTTTGCCGCAAAAGTAAGCCGTTCAGCCCGTTTGCATACCGAATTTTAAAAGCCACAACATGGGCAACCTTCCTCACAGAAGGCAGCGGATAGAGGAGCACGAGTATCTATCACACAAAAATAAACACTACAAGGAAGTGAGCCTGGTATAAAGTTCCTTAATTTCGTCTTAGTAATTCGCCCACACTTGTAACTTTTACTACAAAACCTTGCTTCTGGATCGTGCCAATTATCCGTAATTTCTGGGAAAGAAGCGTATTAAGAGGGTATAAAACGTTGGTAATGATGGGGCGATCGCTCAGAGGCAGCAACGATTTTTCCTGAAAGGGGAGGGGCTTCTACTTAGTTATTTTCCCCTGCATCGTAAGCAGATTAAGGAACTCAGAGGTTCTTCTAATATCCTTTACAATTATGTAAAGATTCAATGAAGATTTGAGATTGTCAGGTAATACTCATCTCTGCCACGTGCTGTCACTGGCATGGGCGATGAATATTACTGCTTTTTGTGTGGTTACAAGTTGCCCACAATTGGATAAACATCAAAACAAGTCATCGTCGAACCCTCATCCAGCCAACCTGTGTATCAACTTCTGCTAAGGATTGAAAATAAAATAAAACCCGGAATTTTTGATGAGAAGCGCGGCAGTGCCGCGCTTCTCATCAAAAATTCTGGGTTTTATTTTGTACGTGATCCTAAGGCGATCTCCAGAAAAGAATATCCCGATTTTTTGAGAGAGGGCGCGGCTAAGCCGCGCCCTCTCTCAAAAAATCAGGATATTCTTTTTCAGAAATCTCCTAAAGCATTGGATTTTGAGGGCGCTGAACGCCCGCAAAATCCAATGCTTTAGTTAGAAAATGGCGAGCTAACGCGAGGCACGATGCAAGAAAAAGGCTCCAACGCCAAAGCCAAAAAGATTGGGTAGCCATGCCCCAAGAATAGGGGGAATTAGCCCGACCTGGGCGATCGCCCCACTCAAAAACGCCAAGATGTAATACGAGAAAACTAACAGAATGCTGAGGGCAAAGCTCACCGCGCGTCCGGTGCGACGCAACTGGCTACCCAGTGCCATTCCTACAACACCAAAGGCAATGCAGGTGAAGGGCAACGCATACTTCTGATGAATCCGCACTTGCAATTCGCGGATTTTGTCGGCATCGCCGCTTTGCTCGACCAGGCGCAGATACTCCTGGGATTGGGCAATGTTCATTTCGCTGTAACCCCGGTTGCGGGTAGCGAGATCGAGGGGCGATCGCGGGATATTCAGCGTCTGTTCTTCAAACTTGATGATGTTACGGAACGAGCCATCCGCAGAGACTACATAGATCGTCCCATTGTAAAAAGTCCAGGCGCTGGTGTCTTCGTTCCACCGAGCCGACTGCGCACTGATGATCTGTTCGAGGCTCCCCCGCGAAAAGTCGAGGATCGTCAAGCCCTTCATCTGCTCGCCATCAAAAGCCTTGGCATAAAACATGCGCGACATAAAGGTGCCGCGATCGCCATCCTCTCGAGTGACAGTGTCAAATTCCTGGTAAAGAATATCTTCTTCACGAAATCTAGGTTCTTCCCCATTGTTCAACGCCCGTGTCAGGGTAGTGGAGGCGCGATAGTTTGCCGCTGGGACGATACTTTCGTTGAACAGAAACGTCAGCCCAGTGACCAGGCTGCAAAATATCAGGGTCGGAATCAGCATCCGATAGACGGTCACACCGCAACTCCGCAAGGCTATCAGCTCGCTGTCGCTAGCCAATCGGCTGAAGGTCATGAGCGACGAGAGTAACACCGACATGGGGAAAGAGTAGGCGATGAACTGGGGAATTTTGAGGGCAAGCACCTCAAAGGCAGCGGTAATGGATAAGCCCGAATCCAAAATTTCGTTGACCAAATAGAACAGGCTATCGAGGGAAACCCCCAGGGCTGTGAACGCGCCAACCCCAAACAAAAAGGGAGCCAACAGTTCGGCAAACAGATAGCGATCCATCACCGGGATGCGCCATCCGCGATCGCGACGGGCGGGTAGAGGTTGAGGAAAATTGGGAGCCTGAGTAGCCATAGCAACGATTGGGCGCGAAGGAGTCGGCGGAAAAAGCGTCAGCGGAACAAAAATCAGCGGGACAGGAATCAGCGGGGCAGGAATCAGCCAGTTGAACCAGATCCGCATCGAACGGAAAGACATCCATCAATAGAATGCCACGGGAACCAAGAGAAAGGGGGCAGACTCAAATTTGAAAGGCTTCTCCCAGGTAATATTGGCGCACCAGGGGATTTTCGTAGAGTTCCTCGGTGCTGCCAGAAGCCAGGATTCTGCCGTCGCGCATGATGTAGGAGCGGTCGGTGATGGCAAGGGTTTCGCGGACGTTGTGGTCGGTAATCAAAATGCCCATATTGCGATCGCGCAACTGGGCAATGATGCTTTGAATTTCGGCAACGGCGATCGGGTCAACCCCCGCAAAGGGTTCGTCTAGCAGCAGAAACATAGGACCGCTGGCTCCCGATGCCAGAGCACGCGCCAGCTCTGTGCGCCGCCGTTCCCCACCCGAAACGCGGTTGCCAGGGGTATCGGCGACTGTTTCCAGGCGAAACTCTTTGAGGAGATGATGCAGGCGATCGTGTTGCTCATCCTTAGGAACTTTTGACTGTTCCAGCACCAGCGTAATGTTGTCGCGCACGGTGAGATTGCGGAAGATGCTGGGTTCCTGCGCCAGATAGCCAATGCCCAGGCGCGATCGCTCTGGCATTGGCAAATTCGTGATATTGCGTTCATCCAACCAAACCTGACCCTGGTTTGGCTTTTCGATGCCTGTGACGATGTAAAAGGTCGTTGTCTTGCCTGCCCCGTTTGGACCCAAAAGTCCTACAATTTCACCCTGGGAAACGGACAGATTGACTCGATTTACAACAGACCGTTTGCCATAAGACTTGTGGATGTTTTCGAGCAGAATTCTCAACGGAGTTCCTCAAATCGCGCGGTAGACGGATACAAAAATCACGGCAAAAACTTAGTATCTGATTCTATCAAGGGAAGGGATAATCCGTTGTGACGTTAGAGAGAACTCTCGGGTCCTTTAAATTCTGGCTTGGGGTTAAAGGTATCGACAGGGGCGGGGGCTCCACCGGGCACAGTTTCGGGTAGCTCCGAATCGGGGACGAGATAGATCGCCTCGACCTGCTCTCCACGATCGGGCTGCGCCACAAACCGCCCCTCATCAATGAGATAGGTAATCACTTCCCCGCGCAGGCTGTTGCCTTCTTGCAGCACATACACATCGCCGCTGAGCACGATGCGTCGCTCCCGGCTAAAGTATTGCGCCTGTACAGCGGTCGCCTGGATCTGGCGGGCGGGATAATTGATGCGCACATTGCCCCGTGCCGTAATTACCCCGGTAATGGAATTGGCTTCCTGAATATCAGACTCTAACCGCAAGGGCTGACGGGCTTCTACGGGGGTTGCGGTCTGTGCCTGGGCGTGGCGCGGCATGAGTGAACCCACCGTGCTCCCCGCTGCGACAGACAGGAGGGCGATCGCCATTCCCATTGCCCAAGGACGGTTAGAACGGTTAGTCAAATTATTTATCAAATTATTTAATAGATGGGTGAATAGACAGAGTCGCATCAGTACAGCCTTCGTAGGAGGAAATTGAGTTGGAGTAGGTTTTGCACCAGATTTTTACAGTTCTTTGCTTTTTTTTGCGGCGATTTTCGATTTTGCGTTGTGCTGTTGCTTTCATTCCAAATAAGCGACTTCATCATACATCGTCTTTCTACTTTGCTCCCTGGAGAAATCCGGCACGATTGTCTAAGACGAATGGAAGATTTGTCAGGTTCCTGCGGACAATTCTGGGAGCTTCAGCATAGCCAGCTTTGCCAAAGTGCATCTGCATTTACGTCTACATTTGTATCTATAGCGTTTTGCAAGCGATTTAAGTACAGCACATGGGAGGGGCGGCGCGGCGCGCCGCCCCTCCCATGTGCTAAAGCAACGTGCGCACCGCTATATATTTATCTATCGAAATTTATCTATCGAAAGTAATAGTAGGAAGGCAGAGGCTATTTGGAGTTGCCGATTGGGAGAGCGATCGCCACAACAGCTCCCATTCCTCCGGTTCTGTGGTCTGCACCGCTTGCAAAATTGCCTGACATTGCCCCATCAACGCGGCAACCTCAACTCCGGCATAGGTGGGCATGTAGCGCCGCAGCCGATTCATCCCCTCCCCGAGCAAAATCATAGCTCCCCGTCCGTTCTGGTTGCTCAGGTGATAAAACGCCACCGCTATTTGCAAAATACCCTGGTACAAAGTGCGTTCGGGTTCTCCCGCTTCCATCCAAATGGCTTCCAGGGTGTCGTGGCAAGCGTAGAACTCTTGCTGGTTAAATTGCTCAATGCCCAACCAAAATTCTTCGGGAAGAGTCTCAGTCATAGAATCGATCCTGATACTTGCGTTCAGCCTATCACCCCAGGGATACCCACCTCCTGAACCCCAAAACCAGATATTTTCTTGAAACGACCGTTGCGCGGTCGTTTCAAAAAATATCTGGTTTTAGGGGATTTCTACAAAAGAATATCCCGCTAATAGGAGCGCTCCGTCATGCCCATGAAAATGGGCATCCATCCATAGCAAGTCTATCGGTCATAGCTGTTCAGCCTTCCTGGATTCCCGCGTACGCGGGAATGACGGGGGTATGTTCTTTCCAGGAAGGGGGAAAAACCTGCCCTGGCAGAACCGTCAATAGGAATCTGGGGGCAGGCTGTTTCCGATAGAATATCGCGTTCGTTAGTTCAGCATTCGATCTTCGGCGGCGGGCAGGAAGCTATCGTCAAAGACCGCTTCTACAGAGGGGGTGTTGCTCAAGCCAAAGCCTTCGACCACCTGGGCGATCGTCGTTTCCAGACGCGCCGGATCAATGCCACCGATGCCATTTTCTTCGACTTCGGGGCTGAGGATCAGGCTATCCAATGCCAGGTCGAGGCGGTAGCGCTCGGTTTCTTCATCGAAAACGCCGCCTTCAGCAAATTGGGCGATCGTCGCGAAGGTGCCATCGGGGTCGGCGATCATATCCTTTGTGCCCCGCAGGTAAGCCGCAACGAAACTGCGGACAATTTCGGGGTTAGCTTCCAGATAATCCCGGCGCACGATGATGGCGTTGCCATAAAGGTTCAAGCCATAGTCGTTGTAGTAGAAAACATTGAGGTTTTCGAGGGGATAGCCCGCTTTGCCCAGAGGGGGAATGCAGGAGGTAGAGAAACAGGATGCCGCATCATATTCCCCCTGCGCCAGAAGGGTTTCACGCAGTTTGGGGTCAACATTTGCCCAGGTAACTTTTGACCCGTCAATGCCCGTAACGCTGGCGAAAACTGGGAACAGGCGGCGGGCAGAATCGCCTGCGGGTGCGCCAATGGTCTTGCCTTCCAGCATCGACGGCTCGGTAATGTTGGAGGGAGCAAGAGACACGATGGAAAGGGGTGAACGGTTAAATTTAATGGCAACCGCAACGAGTTCCTGGTCGGGGTTCTTTTCGTTGAACTCGATCATGGCGTAGACGTCGCCTTCACCAATGTCATACTGCCCGGCAGCAATTTTGGTGATGGAGTCGGCGGAGCCAAAGCCACGCTCGAAGGTTACATCCAGACCTGCTTCGGCGAAATAGCCGCGATCGACCGCTGCGGTCAATCCGGCATCTACCCCTTGCAGCAACCAGGAAAGGGTGAAGCTAACGGGAGTGAGTTCCTGGGTTTCTGCGGCAGATTCTTCAGTGGTTTCAGCGCTCTCTTCAGTAGCGGCAGGTCCAGTTTCAACGGTATTTGGCGAGGAGGTGCAAGCCCCTAAGCCAACGGTAACGGCAAGCAAGGAGATGCCAAGCAAACGACGAATGTGATAGTGCAACATTGGCAATTTTTTATGGGTGGGCTGAAATATTCAGAGATTATTAAATGGAAATCGGCAATCTGCTTTTGTATTAAGGAAAACGTTTTTGGTTTTGGTCTTGGGTGGAGTTTGGGAAAGCAGGTGCGGCTGAGCCGCGCCCGCTTTCTCAAAATTTCCCCAAAATCCCCCCAAAAACTTCCCAAAAATATGGATAGGACTGACGCACTGTGTGCGAAAACCCAGGCAGTTGAGCGATTTTTCGAGCGCGGCGTGCCCGAAAAATCGCTCAACTGCGTCAGTCCTGATGGAATACGCCTATCGAATCCAATGCACCGTGCGCTGCTCAATTACGGCGCAGATTGCATAGAGGGCAATCCCCATCAATCCGAGGGCAAATAGACAGAGAAACGCGAGATCGATATCAAAGGTGGAAGTGGCGCTGACAATGAGATAGCCAATACCTTTGTTGGAGGCGACAGTTTCGGAGATGACCGAACCAATGAATGCCTGAGAAATTGCGATTTTGAGGGAAGCGAACAGGTAGGGCAGGGAATGGGGGAAGCCGACTTTCTGAAATAGCTCAAATTGGGATGCCCCAAGGGATTTCAGCACATCGCGCATTTCAGGCTCTACGGTGGCAAGCCCAAGGGATACGTTAACGGCGATGGTGAAGAAGGCGAGCAGGAAGGCAGTGACAACGGCGGGAATGGTGCCAATGCCAAACCAGATGGCAAGGAGGGGCACGATCGCCACTTTTGGAATCGTGTTGAACCCAACCAGGATGGGATAGAGCGTGGTGTAGGCAACTTTGGAGTAGCCAATCAGGAAGCCCAGGAATAGCCCGGTGACAAGGGCGATCGCAAACCCAATCAAGGTCGTTTGCAGGGTCACCAGTGAGTTTTTCCACACCACATCGCCCCACTCGCCAATGGTGGCAAGAATCGCACTGGGGGCAGGCAGGACGAATTCGGGGATGCCAAACAACTTCACGGCAATTTCCCAGAGGATGAGGCAGAGGGCGATCGCCACCGTCGGCAATATATAGGTCGCTGCCTTCGAGCCCAAAAACTGCTGCAAAACAGCTTTATCGGTCGAAGGTTTTGCCAGTGGGGATGTTGTTGTGGTCATTTCTGCAAAATCTCCCTCGCTGTTGGGTGAGCACTGCTGTAGCGTGGGGCATCGCCCAACTACCATTCAAGTTTTTGTAACGATGTTTTCTAGATGCTGATGTTTTCTAGATGCTTTTATGGGTAGTGCCTGCCGTGACTAATGTTGGATGTGGCGGCGGAGGCGATCGTAGAGATGGTGAAATTCATCGGTGAAGGTCATCTCCATCGTTCGGGGTCTGGGGAGATCCACTAATAACTCCAGCACAATATTGCTGGGGCGCGGACTCATGACATACACCACATCCGAAAGGAAAAGCGCTTCCCTCAGATCGTGGGTCACTAGCATGGCGGTGCATTGGGTGCGCTGCCAGAGTGCCTGCATCATCTCCCACATATCTTCGCGGGTGAAGGCATCCAGCGCCCCAAAGGGTTCGTCCAGCAACAGCACTTCGGGTTGGTGAATCAACGCCCGACAGAGAGACGCCCGCTGCTTCATCCCCCCCGACAACTGCCAGGGATAGTGCTTCTGAAAGTTTTCTAAACCCACTGTCGCCAACAGTTCTCGCGCTGCCTGCTGGTATTCCGGTAGCTTTTGGCGATATTGATGCTTGTGCGGTTTCACGACCTCCAATGGCAGCAGGATGTTCTGCAACGTATTGCGCCAGGGCAGCAATACGGGATTTTGAAACGCGATGCCGACACTGTGCAGGGAACCATTGATCGGTTCCCCCTGAAAGTTCAGGTTGCCCTGTTGCACGGGTAGCAGCCCCGACACCATCCGCAGCAACGAGGTTTTGCCACAACCACTGGGACCAACGATGGAGATAAATTGCGATCGCTCCACCGCAAATGACACCCGATCCAGCACGGTCGTCTTGTGCCCCTGCGACTCATAGGTCAGAGAAATATCCTGAAACTCCAGGACTGGGGAGGAATCAGCGGATCTGGATCGAAATTGATCTGCGGTCAGCGGCGAGTCCAACATGGTGCGACCTCAAACAAAGGGCTGGCAAGACAGGGCTAACGAAACAAGCAAAACGATAACGTGGCAAGGGCTTTGGGGTACGCCTCAAGATCTGACGGAGGAAAAATCAAGCCAGCACAAGCCACCAAAGAACGAGCCTCCGAAGAACGAGCCGAATGAGGCTCAATGCAATTTGCAAAATTCCGATACGTTCTTCCTGGTAGTTCCCTATCGTGAGCGAAATGGAGCGCTCAAAGTGTGCTTCTTACTACTATTTAGGCGGATTCCGTCCTTTGGGAACAGCGGCAGAGACTTGCTTTTGCCAGGGGGAGCGATCGCCAAAACTCCCATCCTGTCTCGATTCGATGTGTTTTTCTATACATGCCCATCGTTCTCAACAGCGATACGGTGAGGGACGGTAGTACATGGCGTAATTTCTTGCGGGGCAAGGATTTTGGCGATTGTAGCTCCTGTCCCAACGCTTTTACCTTCGACCAGTGCGCTATCCCCCAAGCTTGCGCTGTCGCTTCACGACTTAAACACTATTCAGAGAGGCAAATCGTTATATGGCAAGCGATCTGATTATTACGGGTGTGATTGATGGTCCCCTCACGGGCGGTGTTCCTAAAGCGATCGAGCTGTATGCCGTGAGTGACATCCCTGATCTCAGCATCTATGGATTGGGTTCAGCCAACAACGGCGGAGGTACTGATGGTGAGGAATTCACATTAAGTGGTTCCGTCGATGCTGGCGAATTTATCTATGTCGCATCAGATGAAACTGGATTTAACAGTTTTTTCGGATTTGCACCTGACTTTACAACTGAGGCTGCAAATATCAACGGAGATGATGCCATCGAACTGTTCTTAAATGATGCTGTTGTAGACATCTTCGGAGAAATAACTGTCGATGGAACTGGGCAGCCCTGGGAATACTCAGATGGCTGGGCTTATCGCACAGATGACACAGGACCCGATGGCTCCACTTTTGTGATCGGCAACTGGTCGTTTAGTGGAATTGACGCCCTCGACGGAGCCACTACCAATGCTGGAGCAACGCCCGCATTTCCAGTCACTTCCTTCTCGACAACGGGCAATGGAAACGGTGATGGCAATGGCGGTACGCCCACAATCACGCCGATTTACACCATCCAGGGTGCGCAACACATATCTCCCCTGGAGGGGCAAGCGGTCGTCACGGAAGGAATTGTGACTGCTGTAGCCGCAAGAGGTTTCTATGTTCAGGATGCGACAGGGGATGGAAACATTGCTACGTCGGATGCACTGTTTGTTTTTACAAGTAGCGCCCCAACCGTTGCCGTTGGCGATGAGGTTGAGATCAGTGGCACGGTTTCTGAATTCACGCCCGGTGGTACCGCCACGCGCAACCTCTCCACAACCCAGGTGAGTAACCTCACCAATGTCACCGTTCGCTCCAGTGGTAATGCGCTCCCAGCAGCGGAGTTGCTAGGGGCAGGCGGACGGCTCCCTCCCACAGAAAACATTGATGATGATGCCTTTGGCGCGTTTGAGCCGACGACGGATGGGATTGACTTCTTCGAGTCCCTGGAAGGAATGCGGGTAACGGTGGAAAATGCGATCGCCGTCTCAGGCACCAACCGCTTTGGGGAAATCTTCACGGTGGTCGATCGCGGCGATGGCGCAACCGGAATCAGCACTCGGGGCACGCTCAACATCAGCCCGGATGACTTCAACCCCGAAAAAATCCAGATTGACGATGATGAGGATATTTTTGACTTTAATTTTCCCAATGTGAATGTAGGCGACTTCCTCGGAGATGTAACCGGGGTTGTGGGTTACGGCTTTGGTAACTTCGAGGTTTATCCCACTGAAGATTTCACCGCCAACATCGAACCCGCTGGGTTGCAAGCTGAAACAACGACATTGGTTGGAACAGCAGAACAGCTGACGATCGCCAGCTACAACGTGCTCAACCTCGATCCGGTGGTCGAGAACGTGAGTAATGTGGATGGACAGGATCCAGGAGATGTGGATGACGATGAAGGAGATGGGCGGTTTGCGGCGATCGCCCAACAAATCATCAGCAACCTGCAAAGCCCTGACATCATCGGGCTACAGGAAATTCAGGACAACACGGGAGCCGAAATTAGTGACGGTGTAACGGCAGCCGACCAGACCTTGCAGAAGTTGGTGGAGGCGATCGCAGCGGCAGGGGGACCAACCTACAGCTTCATCGACAATACCTTCATCGGCGAAAACACCAGCGGCGGACAACCGGGCGGCAACATCCGCAACGCCTTCCTTTACAACCCCGATCGGGTGACTCCGGTACAGGGTTCCGTGCAGACTATCGGTGGGCAAGACGAGGGTGAAGCCTTCTTTGGTGCCCGCTTGCCGTTGGTTGCCGACTTTATCTTTGGTGAGCAAACCATCACGGTTGTCAACAACCACTTCTCCTCCAAAGGTGGGAGTGCGCCCATTTTGGGAGTCGAGCAGCCCTTCGAGGCGCGGCAAGAGGATGTGACCGTTAACGGCTCACTGGATGAGCGGCAGGCGCAATCCCAGGCGGTGCGCGACTTTATCAGTAGCCTTGCCAGCGAGAACCCCGATGCCAATGTGGTGGTACTGGGCGACCTCAACGAATTTGAGTTCGTGTCTCCCGTCGAGGACTTTGTGACCCAAAGCGGTTTCACAAACCTGACGGAAACGCTCCCCGAAAATGAACGCTATACCTTCAACTTCCAGGGCAACTCCCAGTCACTGGATCACATTCTGGTCAATAGCCGTCTCAGCAATGTCGCAGAGTTTGATATTGTCCATGTCAACTCCGAATTTGCCGAAACTCCGACAAGAGCAAGTGACCACGACCCCCTGCTGGTTCGCCTCGACATGGGTGCGCTGACCTCTGATCCTGGCGACCCCGGTGATCCTGGTGACCCCGGTGATCCTGGCGACCCCGGCGACCCTGGAATACCACAACCGACTTCCGGGCGAGATGTTTTGACAGGTACTTCTGGTCGAGATGTAATCAATGCCCTGGGGGGCAATGATGTGATTCGGGGATTGGCAGGCAATGACCGCCTGGCTGGTGGCGAGGATGACGATCGCATCTTCGGCGGCGACGGCAACGACAATCTCCTTGGCGGCACGGGCGGTGATGTCATCTTCGGCAATACCGGGGATGATGTGTTGCGGGGTCAGGCAGGTGACGATCGCCTCTCTGGTGGTGCAGGCAACGATCGCCTGCTCGGTGGGGCAGGACTCGACACTATCTTTGGCGGGGCTGACGACGATCGCATCTTTGGCGGTGGCGATGACGATATCCTGCGGGGTAACGATGGCAACGATCGGCTGCTGGGCAATGCAGGCAACGATCGCCTCTTTGGTGGCGACGGCAACGACCGCCTGGTAGGTGGTGCGGGCAACGATCGCCTGCGAGGCGGTCTGGGCAGAGATATCATCCGCACTGGAGCCGGACGCGACATTGTGGAATTGGCACGCCAGGATGGGTTCGACCAGGTTGTTGACTTTGGCGACTTCGACCGGGTTGTCCTGCTAGGCAGCCTCAGTAGTTCGGTTCTAACCCTGGAACAGCAGAACAACAATGTCTTGATGAGCGTAGAGGGCGATCGCCTTGCGCTCTTTAAGGGGGTCAGCGTGGACTTCCTGGAGGCACGCATTGTGTAGTCCTCCGCCGATTTAACCCTAATGAAAAGCCAAGGGGGTGCGGCGTTGCCGCACCCCCTTGCCCAATATGTTTTTTTTTGGCTTGCTTGGCTCTTAAGATCACGCACCCAATAACCTGTAATTTTTGTTTTGAGAGGGACGGTACTTGTTTAGCGTCCACTAAGACACCCCCTCTAACTCCCCCTTGGTAAGGGGGAGAACCAGGCTTCCCCCCTTACCAAGGGGGGATTGAGGAGGGTAAAACATCGGCTGCTAACAATAAACGCTAAACAAATACGACGGCTGCGCCGTCCCTCTCAAAACAAAAATTACAGGTTGTTTGATCTTCAATCCTTAGCGGATGGGGAAGTAGATGACGGGATGCCAGCTTTTCCGCAATAGTTCTCCGGTGATGCTGGGAACAGATAACTCAATCAGCTTGCCCACATTACGGGAGGCACTGGCGATCGCGCTAATATCCACATCCACTGCCAGTTCCAACAATTCCGTTATTGGATTACCTGTGCGCACCTCCGTCCTCACAGAAATGCCTACCTGCTCCAGCTCCTGTTTTCGTTGTGCCAGAACTTTCCTCGCATTTTCTTCTGCATACTGCCGCAACTGGGCATTCCGGCTGACCTCATCCACCACCCGGCACAGCAAGCACTGTTCTAAAGGATGCCCTGCCTGTGCCTGCGTCTTGATGCGCTCCAGGGTGTAGCGAGCCGCTTCGCTGTCGTCATAGGGCACCAGCAGATAGCGGAATAAGCCCTGGCAACGCAGCGCTAACTCGGCATTCGTGTAGGTAGAAATAAGATTGGGGCGCAGGATCATCAGGGGCACAGTGAGCCGCTGGCAAACGTTCATCATGGTGCTGCCAAACAACTTTTCGCTGAGCAGACTGCGCCCCGGTGTACCCAAAATCACCAGATCGACCTTCTGACTGCGCAATACCTCCGCAATCTGGACGCTGGGCGTGCCAGATTTTACTTCGACCTTAACCTCGACTCCTGCGGGAACATTTTCTAAGGCAGCGGAGAGGCGATCGCGTGCGACCTTGATACCTTCCTCATCAGGACGGGGAACCGCTCCTTCGCCAAGGGGAACCACATGGAGAAACACTAATTTTTTCAGCCCGCTCTCTGCTAACTGGGGAACAAATCGCACCAACCGATACAGCCCATCAGTAAAGTCAGTGCAAATCAGCGCACTCTGAAACATCGTCAAAATCCCAAATGTGGAGAGCAAGTTTTTCCCAAGGCTACCACCTTTGCCTGCCATCAATGGCAATCTATTTTTTGGGCATTGCTGATTGGGAGGATGAATTTTTTGTTTGGAGCCGCGCGGCGCGTGGCTCCAAACAAAAAATTCATCCCTGAATTCAACATGATCGCCATTTTTTGCGTGCCTGATTCCAGGTGGCTTCAAGAGGTTTCTCGTACCAGATTAAAAACGGTACTGAGGAGTTTGTTGGGTTGAATGGGTCTTGAAATCTGCGCATCGCAAGGGGGGGAGAGCGGGTCGGTGGGGCGATCGCCCTTCCGTGAGTGCGGTTCCGTCTTCGGAACGACCGCTAGCAATTTGAGGTGTTGGGTGGCGGGGTTGCGGCGTAGTTGACGAATCAGTTCGTTTCCTGCACAGTTGGGCGCATCGATCCCAATCAGCACCGCGTCAGGTTGCAGCATCTCGATCTGCGCCATAGCGGTGGAGGCTTCGAGCAACCAGATGAGCTGATACCCGGCAGTGGTCAACATGTCGCAGATGATATTGGCGCTTTCGTCGTGGTTTTCCACCAGAATCAGCCGTTTTTGGGAAGGATCGGGCAGCAGGTCTGGGGTAACGCTGGTGCTGGCATCGGGCAGTTCAGTCCGGTTGGGCAGTTGCACGGTGAAGATAGTGCCGACCCCGACCGTAGAATCGACGGAAATCTCGCCGCCATGCAGTTCGACCAGTTGCTTGGTGAGCGCCAGCCCCAGACCTGTGCCCTGGTACATGCGCTGGTAGGAGGCGTCGAGTTGTTGAAAGCGCTGGAAGATCAGGTCTTGCTTTTCAGCGGGGATGCCGATTCCGGTATCTTTGACCTGAAAGATGGCGCTGGTTTCGTCGGTGCAGACGCGCAGGGTAACTTGCCCGCCAGTGGGGGTAAATTTGATGGCGTTGCTGATCAGGTTCAGCAGGATTTGTTGCAGGCGGTAGGGGTCGGCAACGAAGCGATCGCGTCCTGCATCAATCTGCAACTCCAGATCCAGCGTCACCTGGCGGCTCTTGGCGATCGCCTGCATGGGCTTGAGTGCCTGTTGTGCCAGCAGGGAGAGAGAAAACTCCGACAGCTTCAGCGACACATTACCGGACTCTAGCTGCGACAGGTCGAGAATATCGTTGATCAGTTCCAGCAAGTGCTGTCCGCTGTCGTAGATGGTCTGGATGAAGCTGCGCTGCCGTTCGTTCAGTTCGCCCAGCGACCAGCGCAGGAGGGTGGCAGACATGCCGATGATGGCGGTAAGGGGGGTGCGCAACTCGTGGCTGACCGTGGCGATGAACTCGCTTTTTGCCTGATTCGCGGCTTCCGCCGCCAAAATGGCGTCATTCAACTCCTGGACATGGTCGGGATGGCGAGGCATGGCGGCAATGGAGCGATCGCGCTTCACACCCAGCACCGCCTGCCGTTCGACGGTGGCAGGCACATCCATCCCAACCGGGGATGAACCCATGCCTTCGGCACAGAGCCGCACCAGTTGCAGGGTAAACTCGCTCTGAAGCTGGGGGTCATTGATGCGGGGGATATCCAGAAAGCCTTCCAGGGTTTCGACCAGGGTGGAACGGCTCTGGAGCAGGGGGATGAGGTACTTCAGAAAGGCGGCGATCGCCCCCGGCTCAAAGCTCAGAGCTACAGAGCAATAGCCAGCCGGATCGGAGGTGGAATGGGGGATGCCCTGGGGCATGCGATTGATTGGGTCGCTGGTGAGCAACGCGCTGAACTCCGGCGAAATCAACAACCCAAAAGCTTCTGCATTTTGCAGGGGCGAAATACGGGTTGAGTGAAGAATTTCTTCGGTTAGAAATAGCGAGTTTGCGCCCAGATGCTGAGACATCTGCCGCAATAGCTCTTGCAGCCGCTTAAAAATCCGCACAGGCAGCACCTGACAGATGATAGTGCGATCGGGCTGAGACATAGCAACGTCCAAACTTCCAGGTAAGAGCGCAGGAGTTCGTGGGCAGTAGCCAAATTGCTCTCCGCGTCCGGTTGATCCTGGAGGAGAACATTGGAACAGTGGCAACGCGGGTTCAAGCCAGGCAAACAGCAGAAACTCTGTGGTTCCGGGTGTTGACTATGCTATCTTGCCCCGCAGGAATTCCGGGAAAATGTAAGGATCTTATGATAGGCACTAAGAAAATCTAAAGACGATGACAAAAGCTTCTCCCAAAAGCTTCTCCCAAAAGCCCCTCCCTAAAGATTTTCACGCCGTCCGTTCCCCCGCTCCTGCCGAGGAAGTGGCGCTAGAAACGTTCCAATGGTCTCCGCTAGTTTCTGCCTATTTGTGAAACGGCTGCTGAATGAGTGGTTGAATCGGTGGCTAGACTTCGCCGCGAATTTCTTCAACAATGCCGTCGCGCACCAGAATTTCGACCTGCATCTTTTTCGCCAGGTTGTCGCCCTGTTCAATCTGGCAGTAGCTATCGATCGCCCCCTGCGCCACTTCCTTTTCGAGTTCCAGCAGTTGCACTTGCTGGAGTTGTTGGAGGGTGCGGTTTTTGCGCTCTAGCACTTCGTTTTTGCGCTGACCAAGCTGTTGTTGGAGGGTGCTGATCTGGGCGGCGATCGCAGGTTCTTCTGGGTTCGCCCCCTGCTTTTGCACCTCGGCAATCATCCGTTGCCCCTGTAACTCAATTTGTTGCAATTGCCCATCCAGTTGGTTGATTTGCGCCTGCAATTGTTGTTGCGCCTGATCTTTCCACTGTTGCGTCACAATCACTTTGACGGTGACGGGGCGTTTGACCATGAGGCTAGGTTTTGTTAGATCCATAGGGCTTTGAGGATGTCAGAAAAGGGTTAGGAGTCTAGGTAAATTTGCCTAGCCTGACACCAGGATCCCCATAGAGACGGCTTTGGCTTGAATGTCAGGTCAAGCAAACATACCGTCAATCATACTGCGATAGCGATCGCTCACCACGTTTCGCCGCACTTTTAGGGTCTGGGTCAGCATCCCATTCTCCATCGTCAGGGGTTCCGACAGCAAGACAAACGGACCCACCCGATCATCGGGGCGATAACCGGGGCGGTTTTTGATTTCCCGGTTCAGTTCTTTGCGGAACAGGTCTTGCACCGGAGCTGCTGCCAGATCCAGGCTGCCATCGGGGCGGTGCAACACCACACCTGCCTCTGTCGCCCACACTTCCAGCGCTTCAAAATTCGGCACAATCAACGCCCCCAGCATCTTCTGATCCTGCCCTACCAGCATGATCTGGTCGATATAGGCACTGCGGAGGCAGGCGTTTTCGATCGGTTGTGGCTCAATGTTTTCGCCACTGGTGAGCACGATCGTGTCCTTCGCTCGTCCGGTAATGGTGAGGTCGCCCTGGGGTGTGATCCAGCCCAGGTCCCCCGTGTCGAACCAGCCGTTGGGGTCGATCGCCTTCGCCGTGGCTTCCGGGTTGCGGTAGTAGCCCATCATCACCTGCAAGCCGCGCACCAAAATCAAGCCCTGTTCGCCCAGGGGCAGGTCTTTGCGGGTTTCGGGGTGGACGATGCGGGTTTCGGTGTAGGGCAGCGGGCGACCATCGGCTCCCCGCAGGTTGTGCTCTGGGCGGCGCACATGGGTGATGGGCGAAGTTTCCGTCAAGCCGTAGCCGCTAAGGATGGGGACGCCGACAATTTCAAAAAAGTCTTCCAGGTGTTCCGCGATGGAACCGCCGCCACTGACCACAAACTTCAGCTTGCCGCCCACCCCAGCCCGAATTTTCTGGTAAACCATGCGATCGCCCAACCCATGAAACGGCGCAAAAATCACCATCTGCACCAGTGCCCCCACCTTATCGATGGCGGAGGGATTCAGGTTCTCCAGGTTCAGGTTTTGCCAGGTGCGGCGGGCTTTGATATAGCGATCGCTCTGCTTCAAAAAGAACCGCACCAGCTTTTGCTTGCTGGCAGGCTGTTCCCGAAACTGCTTCTGAATGCCCTCGTAAATGGATTCCCAAAGGCGCGGCACCGCCACCATATAGTTGGGCTGGTAATCCTTCAGGTCTTTTTTGACAAAGCGAATATTGGTGTAGGTCTGGGTGCAGCCATGCCCAAAGATGAAGTATTCAAAGGTGCGCTCGTAGCAATGCCAGATCGGGAGCAGGCTGAGGACGCGATCGCCCGGATGTAGATCCACCACCGTTCCCGCCCCAGAGATTTGCGACAGCAAGTTCTGGTGGCTCAGCATCACCCCTTTCGGGCGTCCCGATGTGCCAGAGGTGTACATCAGCGTCGCCAGGTCGGTGCGCTGGCGGGGCACAACTTCCAGCGTGTGGTTCTGACCCGCCTCCATCACCTGGGAAAAATTCAAGATTTCTAACCCGGCATAGACTTCCGGTGTCTCATCCGTCAGCATAATCACCCGCGACACGGGCAGTGGTTCCGGCTGAGCAATCAGCTTTTTCAAGGTTTCCAGGTCTTGCACCACCAGCGCCACGCTTTCGCTGTGGGACAGGATGTAGAGCAGTTCCCCCGGATCGGCCTGTGCGCCCCGCACCGCATCGATCGCCCCAGCGGTCATAATCCCCTGATCCACAATCAGCCAGCGGGGTTGGTTATCGGCAAACAGCGCCACATGATCCCCCGGACGAATCCCCAGGGATTGCAACCCAGCGGCAAACTGCTGAATTTTCTGCGCCAACTCCGTGTAGGTAATCGACACTTCCGGCGTGGCGTGCGGGTCATGGAGCGCCACCACAGAACCAAAACGCTGAGCGGCGATCGCCCACAGTTCCGGCAACGACTGCAACGCCTCGTAGTCAATGCGATCTGGACGAGCAGCGGGGGTAGAAGGGCGAGTGGCAGTTTGGGTCATGGGTTGAACTCCTGTCGATGCGAAGGGTGAGAGTGGAAGTTGGGGAAATTAGCAAACGCAACAAAAACAAAACCTTAAGGAGTAGGCAGGGGTTAGCAAACAAGCCTCTACTAGAAACCAAGAGGCAGAAATCAAAAAGCAGAAATCAAAAAGCAGGAATCAAAAGGCAGAAATCAAAAGACAGAAATAAGAAGGGGCAAGAAATGTTCTCACTATTACATCTTGGGGAATACCCAGACCATAGCGAAGTCTGATAATAAAAATTACCAAAAGCCAATGGCGGAGAACGCTTTACTTTAGAAAAAAGAAGAAAAAAGAGAAAAAAGAATTTTATCTTCGCACGCTCCCCCTCTTCCTAATGCTCTCTGTGTCTTCTGTGTCTCCGTGGTTTTCGCAATCCGCTCCAGGATTTTTCTTAACGGTAGGCAGCAGAGCGCTAAAATGGCAGACGGCATGGACAGATTTTTAAACGGACTTTCCTGGTCAAGCTTTGTCGGTCAAGTTTTGTCGGTCAAGGTTGGTCAAGGTTGGTCAAGGTTAGTCAAGCTTTGTTGGTCAAGCAAGTTAGTGAATTATAAAGAGGAACCTGAACAATGCCGAAGGCAATCTGGAACGGGACGGTTGTAGCCGAAAGCGATAAGTGCGTCGTGGTTGAAGGGAACCAGTATTTTCCCCCCGACTCAATCAAGTCCGAATATTTTCAACCCAGCGAAAAGCGCACCACCTGCCCCTGGAAGGGACAGGCACACTATTACACCCTGGCTGTGGACGGAAAAACGAACCCCGATGCGGTCTGGGTTTATCCAGAAACGAAGGATGCCGCGAAGAATATAGAAGGATATTACGCCTTCTGGCGTGGTGTGCAGGTTGAAGCTTAAACGCTCAATCTCACGGTTCTGACGGTTCTCTGGGGAGGGATGGGCACAATAGCCTCTGGTTCTTCCCCATCCTCTCGCCCGATCCTTTCCCGATCCTTTACTAAATTCTGATTATTTTTAAAGAAACCTTGATGCAAGTCGATCGCCCTCCCACCCCACCTGATGCACCCCTGTTGGACACGCTGCCGGATATCCCCGGATTTAACGGCACCTGTCCACGGCGGACCCGTGTGCAAATTGACCTGTTGATGCTGGCGATCGAAGCGCTGGATCTAAAAACCTCGGAGTCGTTGCCCAACATCGCTGAGGAACTGGAACTCCAGGGGATAATCGAAAACCGGGTGACCCTGTGGCGGATGCGTTCCACCAACCCCCTGCGTCGCTATGGCAGCCAGTACAGCGACCTGAGCCAGGAGCAGGCGAAGGCAATGGTGGTGCTCACCTGCTACGCGGCACGCCGACTGATGGTTTTGACTCAGCAGTTGATTACGGTGCAGGAGCAGTTGCAGCGGCGAAACCTGCCCTGGGAGTCTTCGCTGCGGTTGTCGGAGTATTTGGAGCGCTTCCGTGCCCATTTTCGCTCACGGATGAACCCCAAACGTTCTGCCGTTGTGGTCTACAACACCGAGGAAAAGCTGAATAACCTGGCGCTGTCGTTGTTGGGGCAGTTGCTATTTTGTACGGGGGCGGCGGGTCCGCAGCGCCTGTGGTTTAGTTTGTTTGATGGGGAAGTGGCATGACGATTCGGCGCGAGTATAGCCTGCCCAATTGCAAATTGGTCTTGGAAGGGTTGAGCAAAGATGGGGGCGAGGGAGAAGTTCGCCCACCTTTAAATATTGTGACCAATGTGGAGTGCCTGCTCCCTGGGCAGAAGGAGCCGGTGGTTGGGGGGCGATCGCTCCTCGATGACCTGGTGCGAACGGTTAGCCCCTACGCCCAGTCGTTCCTCAGCGGCATTCCCCATCCGGTGTTGCCCGGAAGCCACACTTCCTCGGTTTCTATGGAGCGGATAGAGGGCGATCGCCATCGTCTCACCATTCGCCCCACCGAAGAAAACGGCATCAGCAACGGACAGGTTCCCGCCGATGGGAGTCCGCTCCAGTTTGAATTTGGCACGGTGCAACTGTTTGATCTGGTGGAGGCGATCGACCAGATGTTGCTGGATCAGCAAACCCTGCCCGACCTCAACCTGACCCTGGCATCGGTGTCGCGGCAGTATGTCGCCAACCAGGAACCCATCGCCAAGCGCATTGTGCCCCCGGCGATCGGCATTGTCAGCCTCGCCGCTGCCGCCGCTGCCTTCTTCTTCCTGCCCATCCCCGAACGGCGCGTGGAACCGGAACCCGAACCCGCCCTCCAGGAGGCTCCCATCCCCGCGCCTGAAACGGGCGGTGGAGACGCACCCCCCGACGGCACCCCAGAAGAACTTGAGATTGAACCCATCAATCCAACAGGCGAAGAAGCAGCAGAACCCGAAGCGGTTGCACCCACAGAAGAGGAGACAGCGGCAGAAGCCTCTCCTACCGAGGACGCTGCCGATTTAGATGATGCTGTGAATGCCGCTCAAATCATCACGGATACTGCCGTTATTTCTGAGCTTCAGAATCGGTTGCGCGATCGCCTGGATGAAGCCTGGACGGAAGAACCCACCTTCTCCGAAGATCTGGAATATCAGGTGCGGGTCGCCGAAGATGGCGAGATCCTAGGTTTCCGCTTTGTAAACGATGCAGCGGTAGAAAATGTGGATCAGATTCCCCTTGCCGACCTGAGCTACACCGAAACGGAGGACGCGATTCAGGAACCCGCAGCGGAATACCGGGTGGTTTTCACACCGGGAGGCATAATCGAAGTCAGCCCCTGGTATGGTCGCCCAACCCCTTGAGGTTTGAACCACAGAGGCACAGAGAGCACAGAGGAACTACAGGGAATATGGAGATCTCTCTGTGTCCTCTGTGCCTCTGTGGTTTGATTTAGCGGTTTGATTTAGGATTGAAAATAAAATAAACCCCGGAATTTTTGATGAGAAGCGCGGCAGTGCCGCGCTTCTCATCAAAAATTCCGGGGTTTATTTTGTACGTGATCCTTAGCGGAGAGTGCGACCGAAGACGGCAGGTTGTGCATCTGGGGCAGGGTTCGTGCGTCCCTGGCAATCAACGACCCAGCGCTGCGCATCGGATTCGCCCATCAGGCTGGCTTCGAAGAGTACCTGGTCGGGGCGATCGCCACTCCAGCCCAAGAGCATTGCATAGCTATAGGGAAAGCCGCTGGGGGCGATGGTGTAGGCGGTTTGGCTGTGGCAGTCCCAAATCACCGCAAAGTCGGATGCCAGGCTGCTGCTGAATAGGGACTCAAACTCACGGATGAGGAGGCGATCGCCCGCTTCAGACCAACTTACGGGAATGGCGATGGCGATCGTCCCCGCGCTCTCCAGTTCCACATCACGAATGAAGGGATTATTCGCAAACGGCGCGTGGATCGGAATCGCGTGAATGTCTTCTGTCTCCAGGTTTTCCACAAATAGCGCACTGCTCACCTGGCTGGTGATGAGGGGATGGTCGCCAACCCGCAGTTGAATGCGGCTATAGGCAGCATGACGACCATCCGGCGAGAGGAGGGTGGGCGATCGAAAGTAGTGAAGCTGGGACACCTGGGGCGACTGAGACAGCGTCTCCATCACCCACGACCAGGGTACAGGAAACGGGCTATTTAACGGGTCGCACTCAATACGTAAGTGGGAAGATTGCATATCGTCCGGGGAGGTGGAGGGTAGGAAAAAGCAGCGGAGATGTCACCTCTAGCCCAAGGGGGAAATCGTTATCAGTCCTAACCGATGTCCCACACCTTCCATCCGGAATGGATTGCAAAACTTGCTCACAAAAATTCGGTCGGGATGTAGGATACCCTCGTCACTTTTCCAAAACCCTTGATTCTGGGTGGAGCGCACACAAAATCAGGGATTTTGGAAAAATGGCGATCATGCTGGATAAGATAGCTAGATCCGCCAAAAGGCAGATAGAATCAACATCCCAGGTACAAAATCTACGGTTTCCCTAAAGTTTGTCTATACTCGGCAAAGTAGACTCAGCATGTTGTCATTTATCAGGCAGATCAGTCAAACCTATGACGCCAAGCTCCACCACGCCTTCCCCGGCAAAACCCGCCACGCCTCCTTCGCGCTCACGGTCGTGGGCAATGGGCGTGCTGACGCTGTTGTGGCGGTTGCTGCTATTGGGCATTGGGGGAGGGCTGGCGTGGACGTTGGGGGTGGCGATCGCCCAACTCTCCCCCGGCGAAGTTTCAGAGCCACCCCTGAGCGAATACCTCTTCCGCCGCTCCGAAGCAATGGTAGATGGGGTGCAGCGCTGGTTGCCCTCATCGGAGGCGGAAGCTCCAGTGGTCGAAACACCCCCCGAAGCCACTTCTAGCCTTGCACCTCTGGCATTGGATGAAACGGTGCAGGAGCAGGTAGAAGCCGACCTGGATCGGTTGGAACTGGATTTGCAGGTGTTGCGCGATCGCGCCAACCGCATCGAAACCCAGCTCGGCATTTTGCCCAGTCAGGAACCCCTGGAAACGCGCCTGCGTTCCCTGCGGCAGCGGATTGACCCGGAGGCAGATCTGGAGGCGATCGCCCCCCAACCCATTACCGTGTCCACAGGCGAAAATCGCGCCCTCCGCATCACGCTCCCCAGCAATCTTCTGTTTGATTCCGATGAGCAACGGCTGAAACCTTCGGCTTTTGCTATCCTCGACAGCGTTGCCACCGACCTGCAAGCCTACCCCAATGCCACCATTCGGGTAGCAGGCTATCCCGATACAGATGCAGAGGAAGAAGCTGAGGCGCAACGGCAGCAGTCTTTTGCCCAGGCAAATGCGATCGCCCAACAGCTCCAGGCTCGCCTGGGTGAGGGCTACACCTGGCTCAGCATCGGCTACGGTACAACCCGTCCTGCGGGAACCGCCGACGCGGCAACGCCCGACAGTGCCCATGTTGAGATCAGCATCGATCCGGATTAACATCAACTCTCTGAAAACCAAAACCAGCTAGTTTTTTGAAACGTTTGCTGCGCGATCGTTTCAAAAAACTAGCTGGTTTTGGTTTTCGAGAACTTGGGAGATTTCTGAGAAAAAACATCCCCATTTTTTGAGAGAGGGCGCGGCTAAGCCGCGCCCTCTCTCAAAAAATGGGGATGTTCTTTTCTGGAGATTGAAAATTAAATAAAACCCGGAACTTTTGATGAGAAGCGCGGCAATGCCGCGCTTCTCATCAAAAATTCCGGGTTTTATTTCGTACGTGCTCCAAAGTAGGTTTTGCAAAGGGATCAGGCGATCGTCACCCCATCATCCAGGTACACGTCCTGAATTTGGTGGAACAGCTTCACACCTTCGTCGAAGGGACGCTGGAAAGCTTTGCGCCCAGAAATCAAGCCACAGCCGCCAGCCCGCTTGTTGATGACCGCTGTGCGCACCGCTTCCGCAAAGTCGTTTTTCCCCGATGCGCCGCCAGAGTTGATTAAGCCAATGCGCCCGGCGTAGCAGTTCAACACCTGATAGCGTGCCAGATCGATGGGGTGGTCGCTCATCAAGTCGCTATACATCCGCTCATCTGTCTTGCCATAGGACTTGCCTGTGGCGTTGCGCACAGCGCCATAACCGTTGCTACTCATCGGGAGTTTTTGCTTGATGATGTCGGCTTTGATGGTGACGCCGAGGTGGTTGGCTTGCCCGGTGAGGTCGGCGGCGGTGTGGTAGTCCTGGTCTTGCTTGAAGACCGAGTTGCGGAGATAGCACCAGAGAATCGTCGCCATGCCCAGTTGATGTGCCCGCTCGAAGGCAGCCTGCACTTCGCGAATTTGCCGGGTCGATTCAGCCGAACCAAAATAAATGGTTGCACCAACGGCGATCGCCCCCAAATTCCACGCCTGCTCCACCGAAGCAAACATCACCTGGTCATAAACATTGGGATGGCTCAGCAATTCGTTGTGGTTGAGCTTGACGATAAACGGAATTTTGTGGGCATATCGGCGGGACACTATGCCGAGGGTGCCCAGGGTGGTAGCAACTGCATTGCAGCCCCCGGCGATCGCCAACTCCACAATATTCTGCGGGTCAAAATACATGGGGTTGGGGGCAAAGGATGCCCCAGCAGAATGCTCAATGCCCTGATCCACAGGCAGGATGGACAGATACCCGGTGTTCGCCAGGCGTCCATGCCCATAGAGTTGCTGCAAGCTCCGCAAAACCTGAGGCGAGCGATCGCTCTGGGCAAAAATGCGATCGACCCAATCGGGACCGGGTAGGTGCAGTTGCGTCTTCGCAACTTTTGCCCGGTAATTCAACAAATCATCGGCTTCTTGCCCCAAATAATCTCGAACCGATTGGCTGGAGGACTGAAGGGTAACCATCGCACATATACTCCTGGGAAAACAACAGCACTAATGGGTCAGAAAAATGGATCAGAAAGTAGGTCGGGAATGGAATAGTTGAAGAATTTTTGACCCATTATTCGACACATTTATTCGACACATTAATCAATAACTCTTTTTAAGCAGAAGACCTTAGGAACAAGGCAATACCAGTACAGGACAACATGCTCAAGATTTTTCAAAAACCCTTGATTCTGCATGTGTCCTGCGCACGCAAAATCAGGGGTTTAGGACTTGCACACTTCGTACGAAAGTCCATGCAGTTGAGTGATTCTTCGGGTGTTCCGCGTCCAACAAATCACTCAACTGCATGAGTCCTGGGGTTTCTGAAAAATAACGAAGATATTGTATTAAAAGAATCATCTATTTAAGAGTTAGATAACTGTGGGTGTAATCTATACGTTCCTTTCAGGTAACACGTTCCTTTCAGGCAATACGTTCCTTTCAGGCAATACGTTCCTTTCAGGAAGATAGCTATCTTCTAAGCAAGCAAGATAGCTTCTGAGCAAGCAAGATAGATAGAGGCTCTTTTTTGGCTCTTGATTAACAAACAAATATAAATTTTATGGGAATTTAGGGTATTGATTTTATCTACATAAAGATGCAGATTGACTCTATCCACTGGGGGATATAAATACCTGTGGAGGAGTTTTAAGATGAATGTGTTCGGATATAACGCTTTTTCTGGCTCAACAAGATGTGTTTACCATAACATCTCTATCAATTTGAGGGGATACGAACGCTGTAAACCTGCTGGTATTGTTGAGTAAGCAGCTAGGTAAATGCAGGTGAGAAACCACCAGAGCTAGAAATAGTTTGAACCGGACATCTTAGGAATCTGAATGATTCAATTTTACAGAGAAATCGAGGTTTGAACGTTATGACAGCTTTCATAGTAGCTGGCGTCGCAGCCGTTTTACTTTCTGCGATCGCCATTGCAGTAGTTTCAAACGGAACAGCCAAGCACCGTCCCTACGCGATCGCGCCCATGCTGGCAGCGATGGTGTTTGTGCTGAGTGCTCTGGCTCCGGCTGCCCAAGCCGCAGAAAATAGCCAACTTCTGGCGGTTGCACGACGCGCTGGACAGTCCGTTGAAGCGCTGGATAAGGGTGTTACTCAGTCAGGTGAAGATAGCCAGTTCCAGGGTTTGGAATATCCCAATGTGAAGGGTACGCCCCTGGGCGACAGCGAAATCACTCGCCGCATCGAAGCCAAGGTGCCGGATACGATCGTGATGAGTGTTTCTAACGGTTCTGTGCGGCTTTCGGGTAATGTGAGCGATCGCAAGACTGCCGAAAACATCGTAGAAATGGTGAAGGAAATCCCCGGCGTCCACGAAGTCGCCTATGACATCGGGCTAACCCAAGGCAACTCTCTTTTCTAAGAGATCTAGAAACTCTAATCATCTAGAAACTATGTTTCTAGAAGGCTTGCTGTTGTCATCAAGTAAACAGTAAGAAATATATAAGCCATCCATCCATTCGATTCAAGCTCTGAATCATTCAATGGGTGGATGGTTTTTATTTGTTGTTAGCCTTTAAAGGCTTCTTTGTAAGCCACCCATCCTCCATATCGAGAAATATCTTCCCACCCATTTTCTTCCACCAGTTCACGGGGATAAAGGAAGGCGATCGCCGTTTCATTTCCCTCTAACAACACCGTTTCAGGATACATATTGGGCGGCTCGTTTTCTGCCAGATAGCTAAACTCTGCCAGCGACATTTCGTACACTTCGCCAGGGATAGAAATGCCCTCAGCTTCAACGGCATAGATACCAGGATGCCAGCCATCTTGCACCGAATGCAAACGGTAGAGCGGTTGCGTTTTAGTCTCCTTAATAAACTTAGCATCACCCAAGTTTTGATGATCAGGTTGTCCCCGCAGGGCAGAGCCGCAGATGAAAACGCGACGGGTTTCGCTCATGGTCGTTGCACTCCTTTTTCTTCGCTGATGCCAGTCATTCGTAAAGCCAGTCATTAATTTCAGCATTTTACCGGAGGAGCGGATGGAGGAATGCACCGGATTTTCGCCAGTATGCTTTTTGCTATCCCGGCTACATCACATCGGGTTAATGCACGTAATCAAAAGTGGTGTGGGGCTTTGCGCCACACTACTTTTCATTACGTGCATTAACCCCTGATTTTGCGTGCGCTTGGCGCACGCAAAATCAGGGGTTTTAGAAAATTGGCGAAGGTATTGCTAAAATCCATGTCCTAGAATCCATATAGTGCATCGTTGGAAGGAAATTGCACATGGCTGTTGTTTCTCGGTTGAGTGTGAATGGCGATCGCCTTATGGGCTGGGTCGAGCGGCTGGCGCGGATCGGGCGCTTGCCCAACGGTGACATTTGCCGCCTGGCGTTTACCCCAGAGGATGTGCAGGCACGTTATCAGGTGCAGCAGTGGATGATGGAGGCGGGTATGACCGTCTTCAACGACGCCGCCGGGAATATCATCGGCACCTATGCGGGGAGCGAGGAAAACGCCCCTGCCCTGGCGACCGGGTCGCACATTGACACGGTGCCCTCTGGCGGAGCCTACGATGGGGTGCTGGGGGTGTTGGCGGGTATTGAGGTGGTCAAAACCTTGCAGGAGCAGGGGCAACGGCTGCGGCATCCCCTCCAGGTGATTGTGTTTACGGATGAGGAGAGCAGCATGGTGGGGGCGCGGGCACTGGCAGGGATGGTGCCGCGATCGCCCGCTGAGCTAAAACTGCGGGATGGGCTGGACATCGAAACCTGCCTGGAAACGGTGGGGGGCAACTGGCAGACCATCGGCACGGCACAGCGCACCCGCGACCAAATTGCCGCCTTTGTGGAACTCCATGTGGAGCAGGGGGCGGTGCTAGAGCAAACCCAGACGGCGATCGGGGTGGTGCAGGGGGTTGTGGGAATGCGCCGCAGCACCATCACCATTCGGGGGCAAGCCAACCACGCCGGAACGACGCCAATGGATATGCGCCAGGATGCACTGGTGGCGGCAGCGCAGGTGGTGCTGGCGGTGCGCGACATTGCCCTCAGCACGCCCAATTCCCCGGTGGCAACGGTGGGCTACCTGACGGTGGCTCCCAATGCGGCGAACATTGTGCCCGGTGAGGTGGTGCTGACGGTGGATATGCGGGATCTGTCCCCTGCCGGACTGGGTTCTATGCAAGCCCGTCTGGAAGAAGCGTTGCAGGCGATCGCCACCACCACAAACACCGCAATCGCTATCGAACCTCTGCTCGACGTTGCCCCTTCCCCAGCAGCAGAGCGGATTCAGGCAACCATCACAGCGGTTTGCGAAGAATTGAAATTGAGCCACCGACCAATGCCCAGCCGTGCCGGACATGATGCAATGGAGATGGGTCGCATCACCGATATGGGCATGATCTTTGTACCCAGCCAGATGGGGCTGAGCCATTCGGGACGGGAGTACACCCCACCGGAAGACTGCATTCAGGGGGCAAACGTGCTGCTGCACACGCTATTGCGTCTGGATCAACTCTATGCCTGAGAGGGCAAGCGGTAGAGCAACGTTCATGTCAGTAAGAGCAGGCGTTGCCTGCCCTCACTGACACTCCAAAGCATAAAAACCGTATTTTCAGTACAAAATTTAGGGCTATGGGTAGAACATCGCGCCGACAATTTATGCGAATCGGTTTGGCAGCGGGGGCGGCGATCGCCACCACTCATTGCTCCCGCCCCGATGCACCCCTGGGAACCCCCAACAATCCGGCACGGGGACCGCAGGTGAACCGCAACACCATTCGGGATGTCACCCTGCGCTTCATCGGCACGGGGCAGGCGCAAATCCACGAAATTCGGAAGACGGCAGAGGAAGACCTGGGGTTCAACATTGATATGCTTGCCTACACCCTGGATGAGAGCGTCCGGGTTGCCATATCTGAGCCAGAAAAGTATGACCTCTTCGTTGGCGACTATTTCGTTCTGCCCAAACTTATCCTCTCCAAGAGCTTGCAAGCCATCAATATCCAGCGCATTGGAGAGTTTGACAAAATTAATCCCTTCTTTACTCAGGGAAAATTTAAGGGACGGGCGGTTGAAGACTCTCAGGGCACAACCCCTTACCAGGTAATGTATGTGACAGGGTCCGACGCAACGGAGTTTGCCCGTCAACCCACTGATTTTGCGACCCTTATCCCATTCCAGTACAGCGCTGATACCCTTGGCTATCGTCCTGATTTGACGGAGAGGGCGATCGCCAGTTGGGGCGAACTCTTCAACGAAGACTTTCAGGGAACCGTGGCATTGCTCGACAGTCCCCAAATGGGCAGTATTGATGCGGCACTGGCTGCCGAAGCGCGGGGACTGATGCAGTTTGCAGACAAGGGCAACATGACGCGGGAGGAAATCGACCAGCTCGTTGACTTGCTCATTGAACAAAAGCTGAATGGGCAGTTTCGGGGGCTATGGAAAACCGTCGATGAATCCGTTGACTGGATGGTAAAAGGCGATGTAGCGCTGCAATCCATGTGGATTCCTGCGGTGGCAACGCTGAAATCGCGGGGGTTTGACTGTGTCTATGGGGAACTGCGGGAAGGTTATCGGGGCTGGAGCAACGGCATCGGCTTGTCGCGCCATTTGTCGGGCATTGCCCTGGATGCCGCCTATGAATATCTCAACTGGATGCTGGAGGGTTGGGCGGGGGCATTTCTGTTTCGCCAGGGCTACTACAACGCCATCCCCGCAAATGCCCGCAAGTATATGTCTCAGTCTGAGTGGGGCTTCTGGTATGAAGGCAAACCTTCCTCTGGTCCGGTTATCGATCCCTTCGACAGACGCCTGGAACGACGGGGCACATTCCGCGATGGGGGCGGGTTTGAAGAACGCTTTGGCAAAATTGTTTGCTGGAATTCGATGATGGACGAAAACGATTACCTCGTTACCCGGTGGAATGAGTTTGTCACCACCAAGTTTCCCCAAGAAGCTTCCTAAGGATCACGTACGAAATAAAACCGGAAATTTTTGCTGAGAAGCGCGGCAATGCCACGCTTCTCAGCAAAAATTTCGGGTTTTATTTTATTTTCAATCCTAATGCAATCTCCAGAAAAGAATATCCCCATTTTTTGAGAGAGGGCGCGGCTAAGCCGCGCCCTCTCTCAAAAAATGGGGAAGGAATGGAAATTTGATACTTAGAACAGGTCACCAAGCTGTGCCTGAAGCCGATCGCCCGTGCGCTGATTCTCTTCGGGTGTGCCGACGGTGATGCGTAAACCACCACTGGTCTTGCGGATCAGGGTTCCCTGGAGTTTTAGCCCATTGAAGAGGCGATCGAGGGCAGCATCCGCATCCAGATCTGCCGGGAGGACGGCTGGATCGAGGCGGACGAAGAAGAAGTTGGCATCGCTGTGCCACACGCGCAGACCAGGAAAGGAGTGCAGGCGATCGCCCAGGGCTTCCCGTTCCTGACGAATCTGGTCGATGATGGGCAGCAACTCGGCGCGATGTTGCAGGGTGAGTAGCGCCGCCGTTTGGGAGAGGGCAGGCAGGTTGTAAGGCAGGCGCACTTTCTCCAGGGCAGCGGCGAGGGTAGGATGGGCGATCGCATAGCCCACCCGATGGGATGCCAGCCGGAAGGCTTTGGAAAAGGTGCGCAAAATCATCCAGTTGGGATGCTGAGACAACTCGCCCACCAGCGAGGTTTGGCTGAACTCGAAGTAGGCTTCATCAATCACCACCAGAATCTGGTCGGGGATCTGGCGCAACCACTCAATTTCCGCTGCTGTCAAAGCGTTGGCGGTGGGGGAGTTGGGGTGAACGACGAACACCACCCGGACAGCCGGGCTGTCGGAGTCGGCGATCGCCGCCTGCGCCGCCGAAACATCGATCGCAAAGGTCGCCTCGTCCCGCCCCACCGTCACCACCGGGATGCCCAGGGTACTCGCGGTGATGGCATACATGGAGAATGTGGGATTTGCCACCAGAATGGAGCCTTCACCCCCCAGGCAGGTGGCAATCAACAGTGCCCGAATCAGCTCATCGGAACCATTGCCAATGGAAAGATGGTCTGGCTGCACCCAGTCGGTGTGGGCAGATTCGTTGACGTAGTGGGCGATCGCCCCTTTCAGCGCATCGTGACTGCCATCGGGATAGCGGTTTGCCTCCAGGCTGTGCTGGTAATGCCATGCCAGCTTTTGCTTCAGATCCGCTGGCAGGTCATAGGGACTCTCATTGGTATCCAGCCGATCCAGCGTGGCAGGAGCCTCTGTTCCCGCTCCACCGGGATGGGGTTTGTAAGCAGCCAACTGAGCCAGATCCGATCGCAAAAAAGGCAGCATCATCCATTCCACCAACACTAAAAACCAATTCAAACAATTTCAGGACAACAGCTCCGGGACGGCAACATGTGAGAACGGCACCCTCCCCCATGACCGTAGCAAGGGACGCAAAAAACGGCACAAACCGGATGGCTGCCACCGACGCGAAGCGGCTGAACGACGTTCCCTATCACCCTCTTGCAGGAAAGGAATTGGAAGAATCGAACAGGGTTCCTGCGCAATGCCGCCGCCCAAACACAATCATCCTGATCCAAAGCATTGCTAACTGTATCTAGAATACGTCGCTGTCATCAGAGAAACGACGGAACCGCCCACATCTCCAACTATTCTTTAGATAATAGAGAAGGGGCTATCCGCTACGGTGTTGTCGCTACGTCTGTGTCACCAAGCCCGATCACCAAGCCCGATCACCAGGACCGATCACCAAGCCCGATCATCAAGGCTGGTCACCAAGCCTGCCATAAAACTCTAGTCGCAAAATGCGTCGCAAAAATCGCAACACAGACCCGATCCCATTCAGCCTGGGTGCAAGATGGAAACACGCTTAACCCGGATATGTTTCGGTAAGCTGTGCCAACTCAAACACAGTCCTGCAACACCAACTCTCAAAAACTAACACGCCAAAACCAACACGCAAGAACCAACACTGAGGCAAAACTAATGAAGTTCCTTTCTCCAACCTGGCTGGCAGCGGCACTGTTGTTTACCGTGGGCTGCTCCGCCCCTGATTTTATGTCCCCATCCTCCCGCAACACGGCTCCTGCTACGCCCGATAGCTCTGAGACGAGCGCTCCTACCCCTGTAGCCGTTACCCAGGCTCCCACCCTCGACCTGACGGTAATCCCTGGCGAACGGGTCGGCGAGATTGATGCCCGCACCTCCCGCGCCGAACTCGCCGAACTCTACGGCGAAGAAAACCTGACCGATGAAGAGGTGCATGTCGGCGAAGGTTTGTTTGAACCCGGCACCACGCTGGATATGGGTGAAGGGCGATCGCTCAGCATCATTTGGAGCGACGAAACCCGCACCCAACCCCTGGAAGTGCGCGACCTGGGCTATGCCTGGAAACTCCCCGAAGGTATTGGCGTGGGCACCACCTTCGAAGAACTGAAGACCGTCCTCGGCACCTTCGAGCTAACGGGCTTTGGCTGGGACTACGGCGGCACCGTCTTCCTGGAAGGCACACCCCTGGCGGAATACGACAGCCTGGTCTGGATTCGCCTGAACCCAGCCGACGGGGCGATCGCTGGCAACTCCGAAGCCTTTGAAGCCGTGATGGGCGATCGCATGATCTCCAGCGAAGACCCCAACCTCACCGCCCTCGACCTGCAAGTAGACGAGATCGGCATCTACCTCAACCCAGTGGAGTAGCCAAACCAGTGGAGTAGCCAAACCATTGCAGGCTGTTTGAATAAATCTGCCACAACTAAATCTGCCAAAATAAATCTGCCAAAATAAATCTGCCAAAAAAGATCTGCCAAAATAGCAGTAATAATGTTGCGATCGCTATCACCAGACTAATGTCTTCTCCCTTTCCTGGCATGGACCCCTATCTGGAACAGTCCAACTTTTGGTCGTCGTTCCACAGTCGGTTCGTTGTGGCGATCGCCGATACCCTTGCCCCCCAACTCCGCCCCCGCTACTACGTGGAAGTCGAAACCCGCACTTATACCGATACACCGGAGCAGGGGGAATTGTTAGTTGGGATTCCAGATGCCGTCGTGTTATCGGTTGCATCAACAAAGCGCGACCCGACTACCCCAACAAATACGCAAACGAATCAAGATACAGTTGCGCTCCAACTGTCCCCTCAGTCTGTAACCCTGCCGCAACCAACGCTAATTCAGGAGCGCTATCTGGAAGTGCGGGAAGTAGGGACGGATGCCGTCATCGCTGTCATTGAATTGTTGTCTCCCAAAAACAAGCGCCCTGGGCGAGGGCGCACCCTCTACGAAGACAAGCGCCAGTTGGTTTTCGGTAGTCGTTCCCACTTCATCGAAATTGACCTGCTGCGAGCAGAGGCACCGCTACCCATGCAGGGTGCAATCCAGCTTGCGCATTATCACATCCTGGTCAGCCGAGCCGAACAGCGCCCCCAGGCAAGTTTGTATGCGTTTACCGTGCGCGATCGCTTCCCCCCCTTTCCCCTACCCCTTAAACAGTCGGATGAATCCTTGACCGTTGATCTGACTGCCAGTTTTCAGGGGGTGTATGACCGTGCAGGCTACGATCTCCGCATCGACTACACCCAACCGCCACCCCCACCTGCCTTCTCTGCCGAGGATCAGATGTGGATACAAGCCTTGTTGCAAGAACGACAGGGCTAACCAATTATGCGAAGGCGTCTTTTGCTAGCGCAATTTTGTGAGGATGAGATGCGATCGCTAGCCCCCTTAAAAAATAGAAAATCTTACCAGAGCGGTTTTCTGAAGCAAACAATGGGGTCACGGAGACACAGACCTATATCAGGTTCTATAACTTCCCAACCAACGGATTCAAGCATTTCACAAGTTTCTTCCACGCCTGCGTGATACCAGCGCCCCGGACTGCTTGAAGTATCGTTCTTATCCAATTCGACCCAATTTCCATAAAGCGAATTATGCCCTTTCCGAAATTGCTGAACATAGCCCGCTGCATCATTCAAACAACTCAGAATTGGATCAGTTCCTACCTTTCTAACTCGCAAATAATCTAGATTACGCACAGCCGCATTATATTTGTCAAAGTCGCTGATCATCACCATACCAATTGCCCCAGACTGCATTTTAGGCAAAAGATTGCGGTAGTAGGCACATTGTCCTTCCCAGGTGATATGGCAGAACACCCCAAATGAAAACAAAAATTGGAAATAGTCATCGGGCAAGTCCCGGCAGGAGAAATCTGCTACCTGGAGATAATGCACTTTATCCTTATGGTCTTCGCCAACGTAATCCCAGAATTGATTGTCTTCAGCAGAGACTGCATCAAGACACCAAATCTCTTTGGCAGACAACATAGTTTTTGTCCAAGCGCCCCGTCCTGGTCCAATTTCTACAACGACAGTTTCAGCATCAACATAAGGGCGCACACATGCCTGATACACAGCATGAAGTACGGAAATATAGCCCAATTCTCCATAAGTGCTGGCACTCACAGGATTAAGCGGATCGCCTTCAAAGTAGCCTCCTTCCCACAGCCCCTGAAAACGTTCGATTTCTTCGCGATCAGCGACCATATCTAGGCTCCGAAGATATTGTGAGAAAAATTACTGACTATGCCGGAGGAGAAACACAACATCAAACTCATATTCCCAATTGAAATGTTCATAGCAAGTGAACTTCTTGAAGAGATCTAGAATATCTTGCAACCGAAAGTCATAGAGATGAAAGGGATTGTAATGCGTTGTCTTTTTACTGGGATAAGTGATGATGAGTTTATCGATACCATTACGATCAACAAAATTAGGCATCACTGAAGTATCACGAATATGCTCGATCGTTTCGACGGTGATAAGCATGTCGATGGGGCGATCGCTCGTCCATTCCGCAAGATTGGCAGCATGAAACTCGACTTTTTCGGTGGAATATTCTTGCTGAGCAAACTGGATCGTATCTGCATCTGCATCTACCCCAATCACACGCTCAACATCAGGATTGGTAGCGAGCAAATAGCTCCCATAGCCACAACCACAAGCAGCATCACAGACGACCCCTGTTGCAAATTGACGTAGTAACGCATAGCGTTCGACATGGCGCTGCAAACGAATTTGTGTTTCTAGTTCTAGCAACTTTTGGCGATCAATATATAACCGTTGGTCAACGATTTGCTTATTAGCAGAGCCTGCTTGAAGATAACTTTTGGGTTTCATGGGATTATTTAGAGTGAGAGTGCAGCGTTAACTAACCATTTTCAAATTCAACTCATTCGACTTTTTCGTTCTTCAATGTCAGCTTGAATTGTATGCCAAATTTTGCCATAAATATCTTCCCAGCGATGTTCTCGGGCGACTTGCTCTCGCACAGCTTGACTGCGTTTTAACAGTTCTTCCTCAGGTAGCTCTAGTGCCTGTTGGATAATCTTGCGGTTCTCATCGGGATTGTGGGTGAGATAGATGGCATGGCTGTCAGGGCGACAGCGGGCTCAGAACGTAGACATAGCAAGCTCTATAGCCCGCTGTCCCTGCTTGTAAAAGTTGATCCAACGACGGTTAATACGCAAAAGCTCGTCCAATGTTTCCTGACACAATTGCTGTAACTGGAGCCAAATCGGTAACTGTTGCCCCACATAAAACGCGCTATGTCGGCGTTGGTGGCTAGATGGGATTTCTGGTCTGACGACATATTTTTGAATTCCCATACGCTTAATCTGTCGGCCTTGAAGTAAGGCACTCGTATAGGCAATAGCGACCACAATCATCAATTTGGAGAGTTGATTCGAAGCGAGTTTAGACCCTTCGAGATGATAGCCTCCAGACTTAAAATCGCGAAACATTTCTTCGATGCCCCAACGACAGCGATAGACCGCTAAGGCTTGCTTCAGAGTGGGTAAGCTGGTCAGGATATACCAGGGTTCCTTCGGTCCTTTTTGGCGATACTTGCGTTTCCAATACACCGCCAGATTGAACGGACCCAGTCCATCCCCTTTATTACAGTTCACCCCCACATAAAACGTGGATGCTCCCGGCTGAAAGCCTTGGGCCTTGAGCATCTGATACTCTTCATCAGGACGTTGTTGGAAGTGGAGATCCTTTTTCTGCCGCAGGGCAAAGGCAACCCCCTGACGCTTCAACCAATCCGCCAGTTTCGGGCTATGGAACTCCCGGTCACCCAGCACCAAGACGGGATAGGGTTTGATGAGTTTGAGCGCGATCTGCAACAGCCGTTTTTGGGTGCTCAGGCTACTGCTGCCGACCTGCGGTAAGAGTTGCCAATACAGGGGCAAGGCATGGGTGCCCCAAACGACCGTCACCATCAACAAGTTGCGGCCTTTCCATGCGGTGCGGTCCATGGCAATCAGCCAGTGACCATAGTGCAGATGCTTCTTTTGCAGATATCGACGCTGGCAGCGGTTTAAGCGATGTCCGGTTTGCGCTTGTCGCAGCCAATACTTAATCAGCGGAAACCACAACACTTTCACACACAGCTGAGGGAGGAGCAGAAACCGTTGCAAATTGCGAATCCGACTCTCGTACTTAATCGGTTGGGGAAACACACTCGCTAACATCGAAAGTTGAACCTGCCGATGAGCTTGTATCAAAAGGATCAGTAGCTCCAGGGTCAGATAGTGCTGTTCACTGAGATGCTTTCGCAGGACGGTTTGGTAAGATGAGGGCAACATATTTTTTTGTGGGGGCAGTCTGTCCCCTATTTTTTTGACCCTATCATTGTCTCAAATCCCTGCTAGATAAGTCCTCGAAGGGGGTTGTCACCCTTTGAGCTTTTAGAGTTAGATCGCGGCAAACAAACGACCACGGTTGCTGAAACCTTGGGCGTTTCAAGGAGCGCTGTCAGCACCTGGGCCAAGCGCTATCGCCAAGAGGGCTTGCAGATGTTGCAGGATAAACCCCGCTCCGGCCGCCCCATTGAAATTGATGGGCAGCAACGGGCGAAAGTGACGGCCCTCGCCTGCAGTGACGCTCCAGAGGGGCATGGTCGTTGGACCCTGCGATTGCTGGCCGATAAAGCTATTGAACGACAATTAACTTGACCGCCCAACGACAATTATTTTGTCCTGTCATTGGGTGGTGGGATGGAGCAAATCTGGTTCGCTCTTCAACAGAACAATTGATCTAATACAGCCGACACTG
>Ga0081526_100171_pt1 | contig 42587 bp, 28 predicted proteins | sample HotLakmasection2_FD_70991 | JGI IMG/M metagenome (GOLD analysis project Ga0081526, IMG submission 70991) | Hypersaline microbial mat communities from Hot Lake, Washington, USA - Section #2 (SPADES assembly) (version 2) | ecosystem: Environmental > Aquatic > Non-marine Saline and Alkaline >... | reverse complement strand
GGAGTGCTTGTCAAAAGACCGTGAGGCCCTGTTAGCGTTCTATGATTTTCCAGCGGAGCATTGGGTGCATATTCGCACCACGAATCCGATTGAATCGACCTTTGCGACGGTGCGCTTAAGGACGGATAAAACACGAGGATGTGTTTCCCAAGACAGCATTCTGTCGTTGGTGTTCAAGTTGGTGCAGAGTGCCCAGAAGCGATGGTTGCGAATTCGAGGCTTTAAGCGTTTAGGGGAGGTGATTGAAGGAGTCAAGTTCAAAGATGGAATTCGAGTAGACCAACAACCTGATTCCAATACCAGCAAGAACGCCGCTTAATTCTTCTTCATACACCAGATTTGACAATAACTCCAAAGCGGTCCAACAGCGTCTCCCGGTTTGGCAGGAACAAGGTCTAGCGTTCTTCCAACTGCCACCTTATTGCTCTGAGATGAATGGGATTGAGAGCGAATGGCATCAACTCAAAGCCCATGAAATTCGAGGCACGATGTTTGAAGATACTTATGATCTTGCCATGGGCGTGATTGCCGGATTGAACCATCGAGGGGCAAAGGTCAACTATGTTCTCAAACGCTTTAATTTCGCTTCCAATCGTCAAGCCAATCCCAAAGTCCTTACGACTTAGCAGGGCTACGTTTAATTAGGATCATCTACTTATCTCATTGATGTCCGCAATCACTTTCAGGTTCAACCGTTTGCGAAAGTGAACCAACGTGGACGCCTCAAATGGTGCCTCCTCTTGATACTCGCTTAGCCCGATAAAGTACTGCAGATAGGGATTCTCCCGGATCTGCTCCATCGTCTCTTAATTGCTGGTGTCCAGTCTCTCTTTGATAATCAGACTGCCCAAGACCATGCGAAACGGTTTCGCTGGGGCTCCCTCCCCTCACTGAACTGCTTGGAATAGCTCTGCTCAAACTCCTCCCACGGAGTCAGTTTGACGAGTTTTACCCACCAATTCTCTGAGGAAAGTTTGCCGCCGAAGGGCAGATCAAAGTTCTCAAATAACAATTGTCCAGGGCAAGTTCTCCGATACATGGCAAGACCGATACATGGCAAGAGAGTTACAAGGGTTTTGATGACTTGGAGTGATTTTTTATGCACAGTTTACCTCTAATTTTCTGGAGAAGCCCTTGTATTTCAACATCCCTGGCTTTTCTCAGCAAACTTTATATAGTTCTAATTCCCAAGACCACTGCTTAAGCTTAACCTCTTGTAATCCGTGTTTCTTTCCATCTTAACGCCAGCAAACATGCAACTGTAAGCATGTGTCCTGGCTCTTCCATCTGGGTTAAAATCCATCCAAAACTAAAAGTGGATAACATCAGAAACTTACCAAAATCATCTACGCATATCCTCCGCCACGCAATGGAACACAAATACAAGTAAGCACCGAGACCTAAGATGCCTCCATCTCCCCAAATCCCTGCCCATGTGAACATAGGGAAAAATATGGTCGATTCTTGTGGCAAGTAAGTTGTATTTATAACCTTCCAAAAATCCAAGGTTGCAGGGTGCAGTGTAGCGCCCAATGGCATAAGTAAACTGGCATAATCTCTCAAAACCCAGCCACCCAATCGGCTTCCAGTATGTCCAGGACCTAAGCCAACTAACCAATTTAGAGGACTCTCAAAATATGAAGGTACAATTCGGAGTACTGCAAATTTCGTTTGAGCAGCCAACCCATCCCATCCCCAAATTGGGCGATTTGTCCAATTTTGGTAAGGAGATAAAAATTCAGATTTAACATTCGCTAAGGCCCAGCTAAAACACAGAACTCCTATCAGTCCGAGACTTAAATATGAAAAAATTTTTATGGGTTTCTCAACCTTAGTTAGAGCAAGTAGACCCCAACCTACCACAAATGCTAGAAAACACTGTTTGGAGTCTGATACTTGTGTTTGAAATAATGCTCCTAACAGGGGTAAAGCCCTTATCCATATCGGAAGAGACTTAAAGCGAGTCCAAAAGTAAAGGGCAATATAGAAAGAAACAGTGCAAGAAACATAGTTGGCAGCACTCCCACCTCCGCCTCCGAAAACGCCCGTAATGGCATCTTGATCAGTTCCGCCTCTTTTAGGGTAGATGCCAATGGGGATCAAAAATGTTTGAAGAAAAGCCAAGAACCAATTAATCAGAGCAAAGGATAATAACCAATACTCGAAACGCTTCAACTTTTCTACAGCCATAGGAACTATCATAATACCAGCCAGCAAAAGAAATGGCTCTGACTGGAACATGAATTGCAAAATGATATTAACTATTCCAGCCCCATTAACGAGCCCACTAAAAATCATGCAGGCTAGAAAAATGGCAAGACCTATGAGAATTTCCGAAGTGATACTGACAGCTCTACGATCGCGATTCTTACTCGTGACGATTGTCACCAAAGCTGCACCTGGAATGGTCGCAAAGTGTGCAAAGTTTATTAGCGACGGAGCACCAAAATAGGAAAAAAAGCGGGGGAAGAAGGCCGTGGCAAATGCCAATATTAGTAATATTGAATTCTTGATTTCACCACTTTTACTTTTACTTTTTTGTTTACGATCCTGAGAACCTTTACTTTCCTCTATATAACTTGTCATAATGCGCCATCATAGTCTGTCTGATTTCCTATCTTAGTAACTATCCCATGAGTGGAGTCGAAGGGGCGGTCTGGTTGGGTTTTGGCTTCGGCTTCGCTCATCCAGCGTAGTTGCTGGGACGGTTACCTATCTTAAAGGGTATTTCTAAAATAATCTATAATAGCTCAGTAATTGCTGGGCTATGTTCTCTTTAGAAAATCGATAATCTACCGCCACCTCATTTTTTCTCTCAATTGCTAACTCTTCCACTATTGCATGACCTAGATTTTCACACGCATGTTCATCCAGGGCAAAATAGCGACATTGTGAAGCACCCACCTCACGAAAAATAGGAATGTCTGAGCAAACTGCTGAACCTGAGAGGCTAAGTGCTTCTACTAGAGGTAAGCAAAACCCCTCTGTTGCTGAAGCAATGATGAATAGGGCAGTATTCCTGTAAAGCCAACAAAGTTCACCATCAGTGAGTCCCGAAAGAAAATGGACCTTTTCTTCTACCCCTAGTAATTTAACCAGATGAGTCAGATTCTCTGTCTCTGGCCCTTGACTGCCAACTATCAGCAATCGCATCGTTTCCTGTAGTTGTCCATCAATTAGTAACCGATGATATGCATGAATGAGAAGATCCAGATTCTTATTCTTACGATGTTGTGCGACTGTCAGCAGAAAAGGCCAGGCGGTATGGTCTACCAGTAGTTGAGGCTCTTTAGCTTTAATAGTAGCGATATCAACTACGTTGTAGATGACCTCGGCTCGTTGGCTTGCTCTAGCCTTCGGAAAATGGTGTTGCAAGGCTTTCAGGGTACAACCTGATACACAAATAATACCATCACTATTATGAACACATTGCCCTAAGAACAGTTGATTAAACCATACCTGAGGATAACCAAAGTTTTCTGGACTCTCGTAGGGATAAAAATCGTGGATTGTAGATAATACTGGAGCTTTAAACCACTGACGTATAAATGGAAAAGGAAAAGACATATGGATAATATCTGGTTCAAGCTCCCACACTAGTTTGGGCAAACCAAACATAAACCACCAATTTCGTGAAACAGAACTATTTTTAATATCAACTTCAAATAATTTAATTTTTGGCGAGACAAGACTGAATGAAGAGTCGAAGTAATCTTTCTGCCAACAGCCAATAATGAGTGTAACGTTGCTGACAGAGTCATGATCTACCAGACATTGGGCCAAATTGGCTGCATGTCTACAGACACCAGTTGGCTTAGATGGACGATGTAAGGCTGGGATTAGAATATGCATTTTGATAGCCAGAAAGAGCTACTTCAAAGTAGGTGGGAAATCGAATAATTGACTTTCATCTTGAGCAGGGATGGAGTTACCTGCATATATAGATGCCAAACCAAATGCATTTAGTATTTTCATCCCTCGGTCTATTTGTTGAACAGATAAGTGACTTTTCCACGCATCAAGAGGATTTGAAGTTGATAATGTACTCGATCTTCTACTAGTTGTTCTAGAAGGCTTTTGAATGAGTTTGAGAATGTCTCCATTTAAACAAACAGAATCGGAACTATGTAGATAGTTGAGCAACCGTAGAAGCTCTCCTTCCGGATTGAGGAGAAGATTTTCATAAAAAATTATATGAAGATCATCTTTGTTGAGTTGTTTAAATGGAACGTAGTGGATGATTGCCCAAATTAATATTTGATTATCAATGAAGTCATCTTTAGTAGAATTGATTAAGGACTCAAACGGTTCAAGATAATCCTTCATCAGAGCTTCCTGATGTAGAAAATCTTTAGGCTCTAACATCCAAATCCAGTTTGAATGTCTTTGTTTCGACAGTGCCACAGAAAATGGATTTCTAATAATCAAAACTTTTTTTGCTTTTGGGATATTTTTGTGTACCCATGCAATCAACAGATTTGCATATATTTCTTTGATAAGTAGCCCTTTGAAGAAGCACTGTGGTTTACTCACATCAGCTCTAAAGTGTTTAAATTTACCATCAAACACTAGGGTTAAAAACTGACAAAGTGGAGAGTGGGTATCATTAGCTCTCAAATAAGGATTGAAACCATAATCTCTAGTCTGCTTGACATGAAATGGATGAATTGTCTCAAATAATTCTCGGTAACGCTTATCGTAATTGATAAGATCACCTAACCAAGTAGTTCCACTTCTTCCATCACCCACAACCCAGATAACATCATCATAATTTTTCAGATGGTAGTTAAGACTTGCCAAGGGTAACCTAGACAATCGCTTGAATAATTTATGCGATTTGTTTCTAATTTTATTCACTTTACTAGATATAAAGACCATTATAGTAATAGAGTTTTTTGGTATACATTATTTAAGAGTTTACCCACGACCTGCCAATTAAAGTTTTCATCTACTATTCGACGACCATCTTTGCCCATTCATACACGCAACTCAGGATAGTGTGCTAGTTTTTAGATAGCGATCGCCATATCACGAACAGCTTGTTCTGAATCTTGAGATGGAACTTTGAACTCAGTTTCCTCTTTCACCTAGATTTCAGGCACCCTTACCTACATATCACTACCCATAGTTTCAGTAGTACCACTAGCTTTAAGATACTTTTACGGCTTCAAGATGTCGCCAAATAATCTCTTTGATAGTTCGGCAACTTCTGGATCTGAAAAGATGGCTTCCATTTGCGAATCTTCTATAACTTTCCACCTTTCTAGAACTTGCATCTCCTCAGTTCTTCTTGGGAAAAAGCGGCTCAAATAACTACCTATATTTTGGTAAGTTTCAACCTGAAGTAACTTACGCCGTTTGTACCATAAATCTTGAATCTTCAGTTTGCCAAAATTTACTCCATCGAACGAACTACCACCGCCGACCGATAATACTTCATGAAGGCTGGAATCATTAAACTTACCTCCAATTTTTTCAGACAGAAATCTACGGTAATTTTTGTCTGAGAACCACTGATTATACTTGATTATTAATTTTTTCGATTTTGGGTCTTTCTCTTCCTCAAACATAATTGCCTCATATAAAATCTCTTTTATGAATTCGATGATGAGTTGTACATCATTAATTCCAGTGAGTTTATCGATTCTCTTGATTCTACTGGCAAGAAGATTGTAAGGATCGCGGACGACGACTACGTCCAGAAAACGCTCACTTTCCCCCAAATACTCGCCGCGGCGCGCCTCAAACTCTTTCGAATAAACGCCTCTCAAAAATGGCATGCCATCTACCAGTTTTCTCCTATCATCTTCATACGAGTAAATTAATACATCTTTGGATGATTTTATTAGTTCATCAGGAATTCTGACCCCTCTGTTAGGGAAAGCCATTCCGTTAGGAAAGCCCTTGAAATTATATAAATAAACTTGCTCACGAGTGTGAAACGGATTGTAGTCACCGTGGCGTACATTGTTTAGGAAGCAAATCCTTGAACCTCTATACTGGTTAATGATCCAATTTGTGATGGCATGATTTCCACTTCGCTGTAAACCACATATCCGAATCTCCAATTTGTTTTTTACCATTTTTCCTCTCACTTGCGCTGAGTGTACATTGTTCAAAACCAATCACTGCACTTTATTTACGGCCGTCTCCGCATAAGCATAATTAGGAAAACGCAGTTAACTCATATAGTCTGTTAAGACGTTCGCCGACGACTTTCCAGCTAAATTCTTTATGCACTAGTTGTCGGCCAGCTTGCCCCATTTGCACTCTGAGGTCAGGATTTTGAGCTAGCTTTTGCATAGCTGCCGCCATATCCTGTATTGCTTGCTCTGGGTTTGTGGCATCTACTTTGAACCCTGTTTTTTCGGTGACCTGAATGGCTGGGCCGCCGAGGTTTAAGCAAATGACAGGACGGCCTGATGCCATCGCTTCAATACACACCCAACCGCCTGAATCATGTAGGCTAGGGTGAACGAGAACATGGCTTTCAGCCAATCGCTCTAGCGTTACTTCTCTGGGTAGGCGGCCCCAAAATTTAACCTGATGAGCCACACCAAGTTCTTGGGCTAGCTGCTCCAACTTTGCCCTTTCTGGGCCATCACCAACGAGCCAGTATTCAGCATCAGGCAAACTGGCTTTGGCAAAAGCCTGAATACCTAAATGGAACCCTTTCCAATGCAGCAAACGGCCAAGACTAACGAATCGGACAGGATTAGATGAAGGTAGAGGATGCTTATTGAGGAGGGCAATTTCCTCATCTAGCAGACCAACTTCTGGCACAATTTCTACCTGAGATGCCCCCATTTGATGAAGGCGCTTAGCCGTATCACTGGTGGTAGCCCGAACTACCGAACTGTTCTTAATAGTAAGACCAACTAACGGATCGCGTTGACCAATATTACGAACAAAATCTCGCGCTAGTTCATAAAGTCGGGCACGCAGACTAAAATCCTTCCAAAATTTTGGAGGAGCAGACTCCCCTCCACCTACTGGCCCCCAAATAAAGGGAACAGGTAAGAAAGATAGAAGACTAGGGGCAGAATACTTGACGAAGGTGACATGGTGTATCACATCAAATCCGATTTCCTTATGCAGTTTCTTAGCTACGAAATAGGCTTGAATTTGCCAAAGATAATAGTGGACTTGCATCGCTCCCGACTGCCCCAAACTCATGCTGTCTTGCCAGAAGGGTAGGGTAAAATAGACGAAATGTAAGTTTGGATTTGGATTAGTAGCCAGTTCTGCTTCAATAGCATCTCTACTTTCATCTGGTCTCGTTAAAATCCAGACCTCATTAAGCTTAGAGACTTCATGGGCCACATTCCAACCAACTCCCCGTTCTGAACCTCTACCTGGCTCACAGGAATATGCTGATATAAGTACTTTCATAGTTACATTAATCTATATGCATCTTTTAGCGTTATAAAATTTTAGGGAGATTTCACAGGCATATGAACCTTAGTTTCTAATGAACTAAGGGTTTCACTGTTGCCTGAAGTTCTTTTTGCTTTAATCCGCCTAGCAGCCTCTAAAAAGGCGTTGACTTCACAATATAAATCTTGTTCTCCAAAAACTTCCGTAGAGCGATCGCTATATTGACGACGGGTTTCCGCATCAGTCATCTCTAACATGGCTTCAGCTAAGGCATCAGGTTTGCCACAAGGGTATACTAATCCGTTATAGCGATGACGAACAGTATCACTGTATCCCCAGTTGCCACAGCGATCGCTCAATATTGGTGGAGTACCAGACACCATCGCCTCCGAAACAACTAGAGGATGTGGGTCAATCCAAGAAGTTACGATAAAGGCATCTAGCGCAGCAAAATAGAGGGGAATCTTGGACTGATTAACAAACCCATAGTTAATAACTTCACCATTAAGTTCAGAAATGCGTTGGTTAATAGCCGCGTTTAAATCTCCACCACCAAACATAATCCCTCGAACTCTGGGATCACTTTGGTGGGCTTTGGCGACCGCTTCTATGAACTCAAAGGGATTCTTACGTTCGATATACTTGCCCATAAATCCATAAAGGATTGTATTCTCATCCCATGCAAGTTCTTTACGAATAGCTTGTACTTCTTCAGGAAATGCCGCAATCGTTTGCTTAAAGCGATCGCCATCCACCGGATGACAACCACGTATAATCTTGTCATCAGACACTCCATAATGGCGTAGATGCACCTCATTATGATCTCCGCAAGAGAGCCAGTAATCAGCTAGGTTATTCATCCAAGGATAAAGCACAGCCATAGCAATCAATCGTAACCGACTGTATCGGGCATCCGACATCATGCTGGCATCATTTTGCATAATCAGGGGAATACCCCGGAGTTTGCAAAGAAAAGCTGTCAATCGATAGGAGTAGTTGACAAAACTTTGCATAAAAATACCGTCAAAATTCTGAGGTGTCAGACGACTAATTAACCCAGGGCTAAGGATCGTATCAACACGCTTAGTCGGAACTTTGCCAGACAGATCCTTAAGATACTCGTATTCATATCCATCCAGTAAGTCAACATCCCAAGCCTGAGCCTTACCCCCTAGAAAAGGATCTCCACTAGACTGATTTTCACTTGATATATACAAAACTTTTACCGATAGTTCAGGCTGTTCAGCCAATTTTCTCCACAACGGCCCGTGATGTTGAGTTGGATGGGTAAAAACAATGCCTAAACGAAATTTATCATTCATGAGATTAAGTAAACCAAATAACACGTCTAAGTAATAAGTGATAGCTCAGCTATGAAATAGAAACAAACTATAGATAATGGCTGTGTTCACCAGTTTAGGCTGTCTTCATAGCCCAATTCAATTAGAGTTGAACCTGCGACTTCCTTGAAAGCTACCTTGTGATGCTCCTTAAATAAAGATTTCCAACCACCAATACTACCTTTGCCTCCCTTCTTATAGGTATGTGACTCTTCCGGGTTCATTACGGTTGAGGCAAATTTATCCTTGATTTGCTGCCAGGGCAGGTTAATCTCAAGATGTGCCAGTATTTTATCAACCATGTAAAGGCGTTTTTCCTCCGATCCACCACCTCGCTCACCAACTAAATCCTCAAATTTAACTGCACAAGTATTCTCGTCGCTGACCCACCCTTTCCACCGAGAGAAATCAGTGCCAATATCAGGCTGTGATACATTAGACCCAAAAGGACTTCCTAAAGGAAGCCCCTTAATAGAAGACATTAATTGTTGATCAAAACTGGAATATTGGCTGTAGATATCGTGTAGAAAAATGCGTTTTTCTTTAGTGACCCAGCGAGCATGTGAAACTGCAACATCCCTTAAGTCGCGATAGATGAAAAGAGTCTTGCAATTGAATGCTCCCAGCACATCTAAGATTTCATCACAATACATCAAATGACTTCTAATGATGGAACCATCAGGAGCAGAACCAACCTTCCAACGGATATGAGAACTAGTGTTCATCACACCACAAAGAGCCTGTACTGAAACAATATCATCCCACTTCTTTAAGGTAGGAATCGAATAGAGGATTTGATAAAGAAGATGGGTACCGCTTTTAGGATAGGAGTTACAGAGAACCAGCGACTTGCTTCGATTACCAGTCAAGAATTTCTCTTTCCAGTACTGGATAGCAAAGGTCAAATCTCTTCCGTGAAGCCTGGCAATATCCTTGATTTGATAACTCATAGTCAGTATCCCATTGATGAAAGTGGGTTTAAATTACATTAATGAACGGGTAGTTTTTCTAGAGTGGTCTCATACAATCTGGCAATTTGCTCGGCTGTCTTCCGCCAAGTAAACTGCTCGGCTCGTTTTAATCCTTTAAAGATTAATTCCTGCCGATAGCTTGGTTCATGGTATAAGCTACGGATAGCTGCTGCGATCGCCTCGACATCCCTAGGTTCTATCAAAATTGCAGCATCATCAACGACCTCGGGGAGAGCGGTAACGTTGGCTGCTATCACTGAGGTTCCACAGGCCATTGCTTCCAAAACCGTTAATCCAAACCCCTCATACAAGGAAGGAGCCAGTAAAGCATCTGCTGAGTTATAAATCGTGACCAGAGTATTTTCATCGGGTTTGCCTAAATAAGTCACATAAGATTCGAGATTTTGTTTTTGAATAAAGGATTTTTGTTCTGCATCAAAATCTGCACTCACTTTCCAAAAGTGTACTGGAAAGCCTTGACGACGTAGTACAGCAACGACTTCCAGAATCGTAGAAATATTTTTCCGAGCATTGTTAGACCCTACGTTCAGTAAACAGAAAGTATCATCAGTTAGCCCTTGTTGTTGGCGAAATGTGCGGATCGCTTCATTAGAAATAGGCTGGTATATCGGGTCAACACCATTGGGGACTACTGTAATTAATTCAGGTGGAATTTGAAGTGATTGAATTGTATCTTTTTTAGTATGAGAAGATACCGTAATAATATGATTGGCGCTCTTCATTCCCTGAACTGCCCATCGCCAGGCTGACATACTAATCAACGGAAATTTGGCGCGACCTTTAAAGGTTTTAGGTTGAATCAGATTAATTAAATCGTGACAGGTCACAACATTTGGTTTCTTGTAGCGCTTTAGCCAATAGCAGAGATACCCATCCGTATGATCAATAATATGAAACAGATCAACGTCGTCTAAATTTAATGTGCGTGGATAACGCCAATACCGCTCGTAATATTTTTGTAGTCCAATCACCCAAAATGGTTGATGTTTATTAATGTGGTCAATCGCAGGAGTCAGTTCAATGATTTTCCAGTCAGGGCGAATTTCCCTCAGTTCACGCACTAAGGAATCAGCATAGACATCCATGCTGAAAGACTCTTGGGGTGCTCGACGTAGGACAGCAACACGCATGATGGCATTCCGGTTTTAGAGGTTATTGAAAGGATTATCCACTAACTAGAGCACGAAGCTGGTTGAGCGTTCGATCAATTACTTTGGGACGTAAATGTGGAGCATAGAGCCAGGTAATGCCCATACGAGCTAATGGGACGGGCATTAACCCGACCCAGAGAAACAAGAGAGTATAGATAATGCGCTTAGGAAAGTTGTGACTGGAATGCTTCCAGAGTGCCTGAATTCCCCAGCTCATCAGTTGCCAGGTGCTATCAGAGGAAACGGGATGATCTTGCGGTTCTAGCCGTAAGGATGCTAGTCGTGACCAAATGCGACCGAGCGATCGCCGCTCCAAATTCTCTGAAACCTCTACTCCCACCTCCTTTGCCCTCTGTTGTAAGAGTGCAAAGTTTTGCAGGTCATGGTGAACAAAGCGCCGAAATCGACTGCCTGACACAGAATTTAATGCCCACTGGTTATTATCATGTACTCGATAGGCCCCAATAGGTTCGTCAATGCCTGCTAATTCTTTGGCATAGAACGGGGTCGAGATCATCAGGTAATCGTCGCCTGTAGTTTTATACTCGTCGGGGATGGGAAACACTGGAACCAAGGTTTCTCGACGATAAGCATTACCACTCATAGGAGAACTAACGTAACTACTGGTTTGCAAAAGCTTACGCCAGACTTCACCATAATCAAGCTTCATACCAATTGAAGGAATGAAGTAGCCTAAGGGCTGATTCTCCCCATCCACAACCTGTAGGCGGAAATGAACTTTCCCGATACCTGACTGAAAGGCTCCAACAATCTGTTCAACAGCAGTAGGCATGAGATAATCATCCGCATCTAAAAACAAGATAATATCGCCTTTGCTGGAGGCAAACCCTGTATTGAGAGCAGCAGCTTGTTTACCATTGGGTTGAAAGATAGCATGAATGCAATCTCCATAAGTAGAAATAACCTCACGTGAGTTGTCAGTTGAGCCGTCATCAACCACAATCACCTCTAAGGGACGATAGTTTTGACCTAATGCACTATCGATAGATTGCCTAACAAACTGAGCATAATTATAGTTGTTAATAATTATGCTAACCGAAGGTTGCTTATTCATCGCCAATACACCTCTCAAATACTTCTGAACTAAGAACGATTCAATAAAGGGCGTAGACGATTGAGAACCCAGTCTACCCATTCCGGTCGGCTTTCCTGGGCAAAAAGCCATCCAATCGCGGGTTTAGAAATTGATATAGGCAGCAAACCAACTACAAAAAACCAAGCAATGACAACGACTCGTTTTTTCCAGTTTAAGTCGGAATAATTCCAGGCAGAATCAACACCGTGATAAATTAGCTTTGAAACAGTATCATCGGCAATGGGATGGTTTTGAGGATCTAACCGGATAGAAGCCATTCTTGCCCATAGGTGCGTATTAGTACGAAAGAGTAAATCATCAGGGACATGATGACCAAAGGCAGTAGCTTGCTCGACTAGCAAGTCATACTTTTTGAGGTCGTGGTTTATAAATGAACGAAATCGCTTACCATCCATTGAAGTCCCCCAATTGTTATTACCATGAATTCGGTAAGCTCCAAGGGGATGTTCAAGGGCAATAATATTGCCATAAAAAGCAATTGTTGTTGCGAGATAACCATCTGCAGCAATCCGATACTTATCTTCTTCGATAGGGAAAATCTTTTCCAGAGCTTCTCTAGACAGGGCATTACCACTGGTAGGGGCAACACCATAAACTCCTCGTTCTAATAATTTTGGAACTACATTGCCGCGTCCTAGATATTCTCCTCGTGCAGGATAGGTGTAACCCAAGGAGTTTCCATCACCATCAATCCCATTCAAGAGGAAGTGAACCTTGGCAGTATTTGGTTGCCAGACAGAAACAATCTTTTCAACTGCTTCAGGAAATAAATAATCGTCGGCATCAAGGAAGATAACGATATCTCCTTTACTAGCAGCAAAACCAGTATTGAAAGCAGAGGCTTGACCGCCATTTTCCTTATAAACTGAATGAATACGATCACCGTAGGAAGCGATAACATCTCTTGAGGTATCAACGGAACCATCGTCAACTACGATCACCTCAAGGTTTGGGTAAGTTTGATTGCAGGCACTATCAACTGACTCTTGCAAGAAGTGAGCGTAGTTGTAATTATTAACAATAATACTCACTAAACACGATTTAGATAAAGACGAATATGGCATAGTAAATATCGGTACATTCTAGATGTTATGTAGATTTCAAAAATTCAAAGAAATCTTTTCAGATCTCTGAGTTACCCATCTACAAATCTTTCAAGTCCTGAAAATGAACTAATAAAACCGGACAAAACCCTGAGGTGATAACGGCCATCAGGATTAGACTAGTACTCTATGGCGTAAGTCGGCCAACTATTCCTGAAACCTGATACCCGGTACCTGGCAACCGCAGCAATGGTTGTTTTATTTCTGCTAGCTGATACTAGTTATCTCCCTATAAAAATGGGATGCTTATGTAAGGGAAGATATAAAATAAGTACCTAGTAGGAGATGCGTTTACGTACTTGCATACCCAAAAGCCATGAAGAATAATGCTCATATCCTTAATCGCTTAAGAAAATATCTGTTCCAGATATTTCACCAAAAAGGAGTTGAGAGTAATATCTCACGCCGTCATGATTGATTAATTTCCGATATAAAGGATCTCCCTTGAAACTTTTCCATCTGTTCAAAACGTCCATTTTGTGAGCTGAGCCCGAGTACTTATCTCCATCGAAAGAACTGCCTCGTCCTGCATCAGATATATCATCGATTCCCTCATCCGAAAAATCGATTCCCAACTGCTCGGCAATTTCTTGCCGATAGTTAACATCTAAAAACCATCTATTATAGTTTACAAAAATCTTTTGACCTTTCAAGTAAGACGTTTCTCCCAGACATTCCTGGGCATAGGTAATCCACAGCTCAGCTAAAGAGTAGCGCCGAGAGTAAACTTCTAGCATACTAAAGTTAGGACCATCTTCTCTGGGCTTTGTCTTTAGGCGGCTAGCAAACAAGTTAAATGGATCTCGCATGACTATCACGTCAAACCTGGTTTCACTCTTGCCAAGGTATAGCTCACGTTTTCGCTCAAACAAAGGATGTGCTATTTTCTCAAGCTCTTGATCTTCATAACTGTAAATCAGGGAGTCTTTATATGAAAATTCACCCTCTTTTTCCGCTCTCCACCAATCAATATCTCGACATTTCCAGTCATTCTTATTTTCCGTATTTGGCTTTCCGCTTCGTAATTGACTTTCGTACTGATTACGATATGGGTTCTCAATTGGCCTTACGTGATTTATGAAGACCGAATTTCCCTTAGCCTGTTTGCCAATCCAGTTAATGACTGCGTGGTTGCCGGAACGCCGCAGTCCAATTACTCTTATCTCACGTTTATTTACTGGTGGAGAAGAGGAAATCTGATATCGCAAAGATCTTTCTATATCTTCAAAAACGTGAGATAGTTTCTCTGTCGATCTGCGAAATAAATATCCTAATTTCTTGGAAAAAATAGATGCTGACATTTGAGGTGTTAAATGGGACATTTAGAGCCACTGATGAAATCTTGATTCAGATTTCTAAACTTTCAACTACTTCTAAAAACTTACCAAATTTCTCAATTCGACCTCCACTTAACATATACACCCGATCACAATCCTTAATTGTTGATAATCGATGGGCAATTGTAATTAAGGTTATTCTATCGTCTGCGGAGAGACTTGCGATTGAATCTGTAACCAATTTCTCAGTTTCATTATCCAGGGCTGCAGTAGCTTCATCGAGAACCAGAATTTGGCGATCGTGATAAATTGCTCTTGCGATTCCAATACGTTGCCGCTGTCCTCCAGATAGTAAGATTCCTCTCTCTCCAACCAAAGTATGAATGCCGTTGGGTAAATTATCGATAACTTCCTTAAGCTGAGCCACTTGTATAGCTCGTTCAATCTTTTCATAATCAATAAGATCTTTAGGAACACCAAAAGCGATATTACTTTCTATTGAACTATCGATCAAAAATATACTTTGAGGAATGTAGGCAATCAGATTTTTCCATGCCCTTAAGTCATGGTAGATAGACACTCCATCCACTGTTAAATCTCCACTTTGCGGAACTAGTAGACCAAGGATGATATCAACCAGAGTCGTTTTTCCAGCCCCAGACTTTCCAATGAAGGCAATTGATTCACCTTTCCTAATCGATATGGAAAGATCTGAAATTACGTTCCCGGTAGAACTAGGATATTTGTAAGAGACTCTTTCTAGAGTAATATTATCCTCAAAGTTTAAAGGCTGGCAGTCGTACTTAACACGTTTAGTCGATACTGCAGCCATTGAAAAATCTGGTGCTTTGACCAAATCATCACTTTTGTTTAGGGAAGATAGTTCGAGTAACTCATAGTAGATTTGGTCAACGGTATAGCTGGAGGCTCGTAGCTGATTCACACCGTTAATAGAATTTGTAATAGTAGGAATCAGACGGATTGAAGCAAGCGCGAACACACTAAGAACTGAGGTCGCTCCGGCTACTCCCTCGCCATTAAGCAAAACAGAGATGGATAGAATAGCAATCACACTGACTACAAGCCCACCTTCAAGAACAAAGCGAGGAAGAATCTTAAAGGACATAAAAGTTCCGTGAGATTCTTCTAGCTTCCTGGCTTGAACAGCGATCTGCTCCTCAAAATATCGTTCACAACCAATAACCTTAGTCTCCTTAACACTACCAAACGCGTGATTGACTGTTTGAATGATTCCTTCTTTGCTGTCACGTATACGCTGACCCCACTTCCTAAGTTTGGGAGCATAAGAGTTAAAGAAGAATACGACTGGCAAAAGAGCTGTCAGTAGTCCCAGCATAATTGGAAGGCTAGTAAAGCATAGGAGGAGAAATAATGATATGAATAGTAAGAAGTTAGCCAACGTGTTTAGCAAAGGTGCAAAAATAGCACTAGAGAATGTATTAGCAACCTCAATCAATCTATCTGTGATAGAGGAACTATTTTTCGTAATGTGATAAACGTATGGAGCTTCAAGATAACTCCTAGCCATTCTAATAATTAAAAGGCGTTGTTGTTTATCACTGAATCTGACAATAAATACCCGAGTGGCCCAAGTTATTATTGTCTTTAAAAGAAAAATTATAATAGCCGTCAGACCGACTATTGCTACAAACTGTCCTTCCTGCTGTACCCCAAGTAAACCTTGCGCTCTTACTAGAACAGGGTACTGTTTTATGATGCTGAAATCGCTAGCAAGTGCAATAAATGGACCAATAAAAGCTATGCCAATGGCTTCAATAAATGAGGTAAATACAAAGATTACAATAACAAACAATAAATCCGGCTTGCTTGCCGGTAAAATATATGAAAACTTCTTGAAGAATTTTAGCATACTGCTTAACTATGACGTAATAAATAAACAATCGAAGCTATCGAAAATAAAGCCATATATAATCTTGGGACAAAACAGTAATTTAGCATTTCAGCAAATTAAAACGCTACTACGACATCCAACTTGATAGATCCCGCCGAATTAGATCTTGAAGTTTCAAAATATCTTCTCTGTAAATTTCGATGAGCTGCTTCCTACAAGAACTAGGAATATTTGGCTTTGAAACTCTATTTTGCATCTTTAGCTGCCTCAATGGGGACTTCAGTGAACCTGGAAGATAAGGTTTCATAAAACTAACTGGAGACTGACTACTGAGAAGCTTATTTAGGAAAAGGTTTTGAGGAACTGCCGAAACATTTTTACGGGACAAGTCAGGGGTAAAATTGGGATCAACATCAAGGAATATACAAATATCCCGTAAAACCTTTAATGGTTGCTGAGCTAAATCTTCATAAAGATAGATTTTCAATTGTTCAGGTTCAAAGATCTCATAGTATTTATGGAGCTGCTCAAAATAGAAACCAGCCTTCTTATAAAGCCAGCCTGGACGCCAATGCTCATGGATTCGTCTTTCCTCACTTTCCAGGGCTTCTTCAAAAGTTGTAGATTCGACACCATCTCTAAGCTGATAACAATAGGCAGAAAAAGCCCGGTCGCAAGGATCTCTTAATATTGCAATTAGCTTAACATCTGGGAGCATGTTCTTGATCCGTGCCGGCGCTTCTGGAAAGAAAATATATTCAGTAGATGCTTCTCCAAGCGCTTTTTCATTCGTAACGCCGTCGAAGAGGGCTTCATATTCGGCTATATCCATCCTGGGCCGCAGCGATCCCTTGCGAACCGGACCATTAGAACACTCGGTGTAAAACTCAGGCGCAAAAAAGCGCGGCTCTTTCTCTGGACTCATATAGATTTGAGGATGCTGATCTAAGTAGTGACAGAGTGAGGTAGTACCACACTTTGCGGCTCCTATCAAAATGAAGTTTGGCAGCGTCACTAGGCTGTCTCCTTGACATCAAACTCTAACTACACATAAGGGGGAAAAGCCCTTAGAACTTCTTCCTTTCGGTTAAAAATTGGCTTTACTAATTGAAGGGATTGTCACCTCAACCAATGGGAAAGATCTCGATCAATTAGTTCTTGCAACTTTAAAATGTCTTGTTTATACCCTTCAACTAGCTGTTCCTTAGTATCTTGAGGCATAGGGGTAAACTCTTTGGAGTTCCACTGTCTAATCTTCTCAGCAATATTTTTTCGGATTGAATAAGGAATAACTTGTTGTGCCACCGAACGTAGAAAACTATGTCCGTTGGTTATATTTTGAAGTGATTTTACTTTAGGATTGTTTGAAACATTCTTGAACGTTAAGTCTGGGATAAAGGAACTGTCAACACCTATAAATGAATAAACATCCTCTAAAAGTTTTGCGGGTTCTGCCTTCAGGTCATCAAATAAATAGACTTTTATTTGTTCCGGACTAAATTTATCAAAATATCGCTTGAGCTGGAGATAGTAATAGCCACCTTGTCGATAATGCCAAAGATGCGCCCAGTTCTGCTGAATCCTTTTGTCCTCTTGTTCTAATGCTTCAGCAAAGGAGAAACGTTCGAGGGCAATGAGGTGTTTATAGCACGAGTAAGCCCTATCAACAGGATTGCGAAGAATCGCAATTAGTTTAGCTTCTGGGAGGTAGTGCGCAATGCGTTCAACAGCTTTAGGACTGTAGAGATATAAGGGAGACGCCTCACCGATAGCAGTTTCATGAGTGACATTGTCAAAGAGGGAACAATAATCTGAAAAAGTTGTAATTGACGTTTCGTTAATGGCCTGATCTGGATTTTGAAAGTTAAGCTTCTCGCCTTCCAATGCGAAAAAGCGAGGCTCTTTGACCGGACTCATGTAGACCTGTGGATGCTGATTTAGGTAGTCATAAAGAGATGTCGTCCCAGATTTGGCGGCACCAATGATTAAAAAGTTTGGTAGTCTGGTCATTTCTATATTTCCTTCGCAGTGAGATTTCTCAATTTAACCGAATAGACCGACTGTAAAAAACTGAGATTTTCACTCTACAACGGGTATTCATGGATAAAGTGATTTTATACTTATAAAGTATGAGTCTACAAATATTTCAGGAAAACTCTATGGCATCTTTATATCTGCCTTGTGAACTATCGCTTCCAACTCCTGCAAGTTCACAAAGATATCTAAGCTTTTAGCTTTAAGCCTCTTCCCGGGAAGAGCTAGTCCAGCAAACACATGATAGTCATGCCCAGCAAAATATGCGATGTCTCTCAAATGGCGAGTGAGATATTCAGGTGAACAAAATTCGATGACTTTCGTACCACGAGGGCAAAAAGCAATATTAGCCAAGCCTGCACCATGGGACGAAACAACAGCTCGGGCATTCTGAAACAATGATACTTGCTCACCTATAGTGTAGTCCTCTGGACAAACACTCTGAAAGCCATACTTTTCTAACAAAGCTAAGACTTCATCTTCATTAATAACCTTTCGTCTGCCAGCTTTTTTGCGACTAATGTATATTAACTTCGGACCTTTAAAGCCTTGTCGAATTACTCTAGAAGCAAACTCTCCTTGCAAATACGTGCAAGCCCATGATTCAACTGAACCAAAAATACTTAATCGACATGATGTTGTTATAGAGGGAACAATTAGCTCAGTTGCTTGTATATGGAATCTGTTTCTCTCTTTCCGAGGAACTTCAATGATTTTATCTCGAGGTATCTCTAATGCCTTTAACAGAAGCTCCTGGAATGGTTTTTGAATCTGGTTGATGATAAATTTATCGATACTATCTACGCTTATACTGCTTTGTTGTATCAAATGAAAGCGTGGTAAAAGATCATAAAGCCAATGAAAATAATTCCCGCCATAAGGGATAGCTAACATCGCCACACGTCCAGAAAAGATAGTAGGCTCAGGCAGCTTAAATTTCCTCATACTGCTGTAATTATATGGTTTATTGATAACACTGAAGCGAGGATCAAATTCAGGTGATAAATCTTCCAAGAGTTTGCCGTCAGGGCTAATGATACTAGTCCCAACAACTCTAGCGTGAGAAAACTTAGCTACAAAAGCCTCAGAAAGAAAAGTATGAGTGGGTAGGAAACGCTTTAAGTCTGAAGGATATGGATTTGGCGGTATTATTTCAATGGTGCGTGCTGGATAGATTTGCTCATAGTCAGCACTTTTAGAGTGTTTTACATCCAAGCACCACTCACGAGTAGAGGGATAAGTTTTAGAAGGAATATTCAAAAAATTTGATACTCCTGGTAACTTACCTAGAAGTCTTGAGATCTTATAAAGGAAAAATCTTTGAATTTCATAAAGCCAACTAAAGGTTTGAAAAAAAGATTCGCCATATAGTTCTTTCCTAATTTTGGCTTCTGATAGAGAATTTAGTTTATCCATTCTTTCAACCCTTTTTCTAGTTGCATAAGCTGATATATAGCATTTCTTACTTTCATAAATTCCGGACAATTTTGCTAGACAAACACTCCAGAGGCTACTTTGTAATTTATTAATCCTTTGTTACATCTTTTGCATTAGATGTTACGTAATGCAAAAGATGTAAAGGACTCCTCTCAATGAAGGATTTCAGGGACTAGCCCCAATTGCTAGCCCCAATTGATAATCTCTCCAGCCGCTAGATTAACACCATACAATCCACCATCTGGTCCCTTCAATATGTCAACGATAAAGCGAGCATTATCATCGAATACCTGCACATCAGTAATCTGACGATTCTCACCTATACTTGCGGCAAAGAGTGTGCCGTTGTTGATATCACCAAATATAAGCGTATTGGCATCGTAGAAATCACCGACCATAATCGCAGTAGCACCGTCTGGAGCACCATGAGAGCGGGATAAAATGGGGAAGACAGCACTACCGTTGGCGTAGAAATCCTGGGCGAGGTCCAAGTTCCTGTACACACTACTCGAGTTTTGATCAGGACCTTCAAAGTAGGGCCAACCAAAGTTAGCACCTGGATCTCCAGTGTTAATTTCCTCCCATCTATTCCAACCAACATCGCTAATGACTGGAAGACCAGTCAATGGATCAACAGCGAAGCGGAAAGGATTACGCAGGCCGGATTGGAATACCTTGGACTGATTACTAAATGGATCGCCTTCTTCAAAGAAGGGGTTATCGGGGGCACCAGCCCCCGTAATTGGGTCAATCCTCAACACTTTACCAGAGAGGTTGTTGATGTCTTGTACCCGCACCGTGCGTGGATCTGCAAAGTTGTAGGAAGTACCATCTCCGTTTGTAAAGTAGAGATAGCCATCTGGACCAAAGTGTATATCTCCGATCGTGTGTGTGTGGCTATCCGTGGCCAGATAATCCCGAATATTCTCATTTTGGAAACCCGGTCGATCTGGATCATTATCCTGTGTTCCTTGTTCAATGAGTGCTTCGGGCGCAGTGATCGTCGTACCATTGACAATGCCCGACGGGGGGATGGAGAGGTCTCCCGTACTGTCAATATCGGGGCGACTGGTATATTCCCAAATACTATTGGTGCCAGCAATTACGACCAAACTTGCTGGGTCAGCAATCATTGTAGTCGGGTCTACCTCAACGCGTACTAAGCGACTGGGACGATTACCGCTTCCGTCAGGACCATCTAAATCCGTACCAGGAAAGCGGTCTTCGTAAACTTCCGGCGGATCATAGGTGTGCAGCAGATAGAGATAGGGAGTGCTGGGAAAATTTGGGTGGATAGCGAGTCCCAAGAGGCCTCGACCGTTAGTGGAATTTACTTGATCCGATATATCGATCAATGGGGACCCTTCCCGTAATGTACCATCCTCTACCACCCTGACAGTACCGCCCACTTCAGCAACGAGCATGTAACGCCCATCTGGGGTCCATTTTAAGGTCGTTGGTTGATTTAAGCCGGATATGAGGGTTTGTCGGGTGAGGTCACTGAGGCCAGAGTCATTGTCAAGAATAGCGATCGCAGATTGTGCCTGATCCCCTAATAAAGCACCTGTTGGAGTACTTAAGTTTACGATGAACTCCTCAGTAGACTCAACATTCACATCATCCACAAGAGGAATGGAGAGAGTTTTGATGAATTCGCCTGGGGCAAAATTGAGCGTGCCCGAAGTCGCTATGTAGTCATCACCGGCGACCGCTGTACCGTTGCTGGTCGTAAAATCAACAGACGAAGTGCCGTCAGTATTGCCACTACGTAGCACCGTTACGCTAGCGGTAGCCAATCCTTCTAATACAGAAATATTTGCTTCGCCGACTGAGATGATGGGTGTCGGGCTATCATCGTCCACAATCGTAATCAGAACTGTTCGCGGTAAATCCAAACCCCCGGTACTAGGGTTCTGTAGCCCAATAGCAAAGGTTTCATTGCCCTCCTCAGTTTCATCATTAATGATTGGAATCACAATAGATGCTTCGGCTTCTCCAACATCGAAGAATACCTGCCCAGTGTTGGGTCTTCCATCGAGGGTGGGGGTTTCATAATCAACGTTGCTGGCAGCTTCTCCAGTCTCATTCGTTGTATATTCAACGGTAGCTTGTTCTATAGTGCTTCCTGTGCGTACAACAGGAATAGTTACAACCCCTGCAGATTCACTCACAAAAATTGTTTCATTATCTCTCAGGGCAAAAGCGCTATCTGATGGGGCAGGTTCATCCGGGGGTGGTGAACCAACCGGCGTGAGTTCGATGTAGTTTAGGCTAATGTTGCTAGTGAGAAATTCAACTCGTAATTGGGTAGCGTCTTCAATGAAGACGCCTTCAACAGTCACATCTTGCCAGGTTTGAAACCCCCCTGTTTGATCAAAATCAAAAATCGTTTCAGATCCGCCTACAGTCACCATGAGACGGTGATCGGATCCACGTCCAGAAGCAACCCTAACAGTGATGTTATATTCCCCCGCGGCGATATTCTGGTTGTAGTTGAGGTATTCACCAGGTCTGACATAGCCAACGTGGAAGCCACCGCCAATGTCCTGAGTGAATCCGAGATCGACATCGTCATTGCGGTAGGCACCGCGGGGCTCGTTGCCGGCTGTAGTGTCGAAGTACTCAACGCCATTGGTGCCACCGATGTACTCTTCCGCCTGGATACGAATCGTGTTACTGACAGATAAGGTAAAGTTGCCCAGGCTACCAGCCGCTACCGAATTACCACTGGTATCAAGAATCTCACCCCCAACAATCGTAACGGTGTAGTCACCATCCTCAGTAGCCTGCCAACCACCAGTAGGGGCGGCAATAGCATAGGCAGCCGTTCCGGGAGTACCATCTTCATTAAGATTGACGCGTACAAAGGTTGCTGGTTGAGGCGTCTCAAAGGCACTCCCTGTCGGACCCGATACCTGGACATCGAGATCATCTAAACTGCTAACATCAAGGGCGATATCGTCGGTTAGATCAATGATGAAAATAGCCGTATCACTGCCGTTTTCGACAACATGGGTTGCAATCGTATAGAGGGTTGCTGTTGGGGCAGCTTCATCCGTTGGTACAGACAGGGTAAAGCTGCCAATACTGCCAGCCGCTACCGAATTACCACTGGTATCAAGAATCTCACCCCCAACAATCGTAACGGTGTAGTTACCATCGTCAGTAGTCTGCCAACCATCAGCAGGAGCGGCAATAGCATAGGTAGCCGTGCGGGGAGAACCATCTTCATTAACGTCGACGCTTACAAAGGTTGCTGGTTGAGGCGTCTCAAAGGCACTCCCTGCCGGACCCGATACCTGAACATCGAGATTATCTAAAGTGCTAACATCAAGGGCGATATCGTCGGTTAGTTCAATAGTGAAAATAGCCGTATCACCGCCGTTTTCGACAACAGTAGTTGCACTCGTAAGGAGGGTTGCTGTTGGGGCCGCTTCATCCGTTGGTACAGATAGGGTAAAGCTGCCAATACTGCCAGCCGCTACCGAATTACCACTGGTATCAAGAATCTCACCCCCAACAATCGTAACGGTGTAGTTACCATCTTCAGCAGCCTGCCAACCACCAGCAGGAGCGGCAATAGCATAGGTAGCCATGCGGGGAGTACCATCTTCATTAACGTCGACGCTCACAAAGGTTGCCGTCTGAGGCGTTTCAAAGACACTCCCTGCCGGACCCGATACCTGGACATCGAGATTATCTAAGCTGCTAACATCAAGGGCGATATCGTCGGTTAGCTGAATAGTGAAAATAGCCGCATCACTGCCGTTTTCGACAACGGCGGTTGTACTCGTAGAGAGGGTTGCTGTTGGGGCCGCTTCATCCGTTGGTGGTGAACCAACCGGAATGAGTTCGATGTAGTTTAGGTTGATGTTGCCAGTAAGCATATCAACTCGTAATTGGGTAGCGTCTTCAATGAAGACACCTTTGACGGTCACATCTATCCAGTTTTGCCAGCCTCCTGTACGACCAAAATTAAAAGTCGTTTCAGATCCGCCTACAGTCACCATTAGAGCTTGATTGCTGCCACGTCCAGAAGCAACCCTAGCAGTGATGTCATATACCCCTGCGGCGATATTTTGGTTGTAGGTGAGATATTCACCTGCTGCGACATAACCAACGTTGAAGCCACCGCCAATGTCTTCAGTGACTGCGATATCGACATCGTCACTGCGGTACGCGCCGCCTGCGTTGCCTGCGGTGGTGTCGAAGTACTCAACGCCATTGGTGCCAGCGATATAGTCTTCCGCTTCGATACGAATCGGTCCAGTGGGGGCTGAAATGTCATTGATAGACAGGGTAAAGCTGCCAATACTGCCAGCCGCCACCGAATTACCACTGGTATCGAGAATCTCACCCCCAACAACCGTAACGGTGTAGTTACCATCGTCAGTAGCCTGCCAACCACCAGCAGGAGCAGCAATAGCATAGGTAGCCGTGCGGGGAGTGCCATCTTCATTAACGTCGACGCTTACAAAGGTTGCTGGTTGAGGCGTCTCAAAGGCACTCCCTGCCGGACCCGATACCTGGACATCGAGATCATCTAAACTGCTAACATCAAGGGCTATATCGTCAGTTAGCTGAATAGTGAAAATAGCTGTATTACTGCCGTTTTCGACAACAGTGGTCGCGTTCGTAAAGAGGGTTGCTGTTGGAGCAACTTCATCCGTTGGTACAGACAGGGTAAAGCTGCCAATACTGCCAGCCGCTACCGACTGACCACTGGTATCGAGAATCTCACCCCCAACAATCGTAACGGTGTAGTTACCATCGTCAGTAGTCTGCCAACCATCAGCAGGAGCGGCAATAGCATAGGTAGCCGTGCGGGGAGTACCATCTTCATTAACGTCGACGCTTACAAAGGTTGCTGGTTGAGGCGTCTCAAAGGCACTCCCTGCCGGACCCGATACCTGAACATCGAGATTATCTAAAGTGCTAACATCAAGGGCGATATCGTCGGTTAGTTCAATAGTAAAAATAGCCGTATCACTGCCATTTTCGACAACGGCGGTTGCACTCGTAGAGAGGGTTGCTGTTGGGGCCGCTTCATCCGTGGGTGGTGAACCAATCGGCGTGAGTTCAATGTAGTTTAGGTTGACGTCGCTAGAGAGAAAATCAACTCGTAATTGGGTAGCGTCTTCAATGAAGACGCCTTCGATGGTTACATCTTCCCAGGTTTGCCACCCCCCTGTACGTCCAAAATTAAAAGTCGTTTCAGACCCACCTACAGTCACTGTTAAAGCGTGATTGCGGCTACGTGCAGAAGCAACCCTAACAGTGATGTCATATACCCCTGCGGCAATATTCTGGCTATAGGTGAGGTTTTCACCTGCTTCAACATAACCAACGTTGAAGCCACCGCCAATGTCTTCAGTGACTGCGATATCGACATCGTCACTGCGGTACGCGCCGCCTGCGTTACCTGCGGTGGTGTCGAAGTACTCGATGCCATTGGTGCCAGCGATATAGTCTTCCGCCTCAATCCGAATTAAAGTGCCCGTGAATGCTTCCAACGACTGGGAGGCAAACGGCAGGGAGGTTTCTATAGGCTGAGTAGATACATCTAGATGCCAATTGTTTCCGGAGATGACATGACCTATTGGGACAGTGGAAGCCGCAACATTTGCCCGAGTGATCCCATGAACTCGCTGGATGAAAGCTAGCCCGCGATCGCCCTCTGCCACACGGCACCCGTAGAGAAGAATTTGTGCATCCGAAGCTAAAGCATCAGCCCATTTTTGTAGCGAAGGATGATACGCCTCGATCGTGTTGAGGTTGAGCTGGCTTGATCCCAAGTATAGAGTTCCTAGATTGCCGTGGGAAACAATGTAGATACTCCGAACGTCACGGTAGATATCTAAAGCTCTGGTGATTTGCAGAATGCCATCTTCTTCAGCATTCAGTACAAAGGTCACTGCTCCCGGCAACACGCCATCACGCAGGACTTCATAGTCTTCGATGCCGGAGTCGATGAAGACCAGAGTTTCTGCGGGGCGGCGATCGCCCTTTAACTGAAGCAATTTATTCAGAGCGACTTCAAAATGCACTACACCTTGCTCTTGGGATGTTAAAGCTTTGTTTAAAGCAAAACCTGCACTATTCACTGTCTTAGGCTCCAGGAAAAATCATAAAAAATTACTAGAAGAGAGCGAGGCATGTTAGTCAGCGGTAACTAAACATACCAGGGTAAACACAAGCCCTCAGTAGATGACGTTAATGTCTTGTCCTTTGGTAAGTGAATATCCGGAGTCTAATCTTTGCCGTAGCTTCAATTTCCTGCGCAAGCCAAAATCAGTAGTTAGAAAGTTACGGGTGCTGAGCGACTAACCCTTCAGCTAGGTAAGTAGGCTAATGAGGCGAAAAGGTAATAATGCTGCAATACAAGCCACAGAGAGGAGTTTGATGGTTTCAACTCAGCACCAAGATATATGACTCTTTAAAGTTTTATAGAAGACCAGCGAGACTCACGCTTCTAGAGCAACATTCAGTAATATCTTAGAGGTCTATTTCTTTGTAAAGATACGGTTAAAAAAATTTTTTCGACTAGACTTTACAGTTTAGGTTTAGATGTGCCGGAAATTCACGGCAGACAGTTCCTTTGAAGTATTCATGGATTAAGCAGCTATCAGGGTAGCCTCCATCTGACAACGCATACTCTGCACGCAAATTAGAAGTGTTGGGTAAAGTAGCAACGCTTAGATCCCCCCATATTCGCCCCCAAACCCCGCTCGATCAATTCACCGATTGCAAAAAAGCTTGCGACTCATGCAAGAAAGGATTTCGCTTAAACAAAACTTATACTTGAACATATCAAAAGGCTTTTCGCTAATTTCATCAAGAGTACGGAAATGTATTCTACCCAGACTGACCGACAAAAAACGAAACCCAAAGCCAAAGCCAAAGCCTTCCTCATAAAGGGGAACTTAGAGAATCTTGCCTTCTTAAAGGGTCGGGTGCCTGCATCATCTCCTAAACCTGACCCAAACGCCTCACCAGACACTTGCCCCCGCAGACTCCCCAGCCCTACTTCACCTGCGCCACCATCAACTGCATCAGGGGATGTATCTCTGCGCAGGGACCAAGTGCCTGTGTCATCCCCTGGCTTTAATGCTCCAACCAATTTTGACTTGAGTTCAATCCTGAAATTAATGTTGTAATGGAGAAGTTGTAGTGTCTTCCAATTTATTGTTGCTTCTTGATCTACGAACGTATTCAGTATCAGCTATTGATCTGGATCCTGGGTATGGTTCTAGAGCCTCTTGGGCTCCCAGAGATGGTTAAAAAGACATGTATCCATAATTCATAAATTCATACAAAAAGAAACCCTATTCGTTGTGTAGCGGCTCGGTGCGCCGCTACACAACGAATAAGAGAATAAATTTAGTTTGACCGAAGTTAGTTCGACCAAACAGTTATAAAGTTATGAAGCAATCAACTAAACTTACATTAACTTCTCTTATTTGCTTATCCTTTATCACCCAAGTGGCACCAGGATATGCCTTTCAGCCCTTCAGTCAATCTCCAGAAGAACAGTTACCGCAACAGTCACTGGCGCAGGTTGGAGAGTCTGCCTATACGCTGGGGGCAGGCGATCGCATCCGAATCACGGTGTTTCAGCTAGAGCAATACAGTGGTGAATATGACATTTTGGTGGATGGGACGGTTAATTTGCCTATTGTAGGAAGTGTCTTGGTTGAAGGAATGACCCTGGCACAGGCGACAGAGGCGATCACCGCTGGCTATTCCCCAATTCTGCAACGCCCTGCCATAACTGTGGGTCTCGTTTCCAGGCGCGCGATTCAGATTGGTGTTGCCGGAGAGGTTAATCGTCCTGGCTCCTACACGATCACACCGCAGGGCGGAAATTTTCCCAGCCTTACACAACTACTGGAAGAGGCGGGCGGCATTCGCATGACGGCTGACTTGAGCCGGGTACAAATTCGTCGTCCTGGAAATGGCAGCATACAAACTGTAACCGTTGACCTATTGCAACTGTTACGGACAGGTAGTCTCAATTCCGACTTGCCTTTACGCGATGGCGATGAGATCTTCGTCCCCACGGCTACCAATCCTGATCTGACAGTCGCCCGTGAGTTAACGGAAGCCAGCTTTGCGGCTGATGAAACCCGCGAGATCAATATCGTCGTTGTCGGCGAAGTTTTCCGACCTGGACCTTACGTCGTCACAGGCAGTGCCCGCACTGGGGTAGCGGGTATTCCGGGAGGCGTTAATAATGCTGGTCGCCTGCCTACCGTGACACGGGCCATTCAAGTGGCTGGTGGGATTCGCCCGCTTGCGGATGTGCGCAACGTACAAGTCCGCCGTTCCACTCGTACTGGTGATGATCAAGTAATAGAACTTGATTTGTGGCAACTGTTGCGAACTGGAGACATTGACCAAGACTTGGTTTTACAGGAAGGTGACACTATTGTGATTCCAACTGCGATAGCCATTAATGAAGAAGAAGCCGGACAACTAGCTGCAGCCAGTTTCTCTCCTGATACCATTCGCGTCAATGTCGTGGGCGAAGTAGAACGGCCCGGTGTCGTCGAGATTCCACCCAACACGCCCTTGAATCAGGGAGTTTTAGCCGCCGGTGGGTTCAGTAACCGAGCCAGCACTGGCACCGTCGAACTTGTTCGAGTCAACACAAATGGCACCATATCGGCACGAGAAATTCCGGTTGACTTTGCGCAGGGCATAAGTGAAGATTTGAACCCGACTTTGCAAAATAATGATGTAATTGTTGTTAGGCGGTCAACATTGGCCGGAGTTTCAGATACATTGGGAGCAATTGTGGATCCCGTAGCACGGTTCTTAACACTTTTTGGCGCGCCTTTCCGGCTGTTTCAATTATTAGACTAATATTTCTTGCTTAATTACCCATCCAGTATCATCTGCTCCCTCTGATTGGGTATGAAACAATTAATTCCAAGATATGGTTGAAATCTTTGATGTTGTGTAGCGGCGCTGTGCGCTGCTACACAATGAGTAAAAAAGCCATATTGAGGGAATTTAAGCGATGCGCCAATACTATGATTGTCCCCTCAGAGATAGATTGTCCCCTCAGAGATAAAAGCCGTTACACTAAAGCTCAGGATAAGCCAAGCTTATACAATCTGACTGAGACTTCCTCTAAAACTGCATCATGAATGCTAAAGATCAGTATGCTATCCCAGATCAAACCACCGAGGACGAGGGCGGACTGGAACTCGGTCAGATTTTTGGTGCACTGCGCCGCCGTGTTCTGGTCATTGCGGGGGTAACGACTGTTGTCACTTCTGCGGCTGTCCTCAAGGCATTAACCGACGAGCCCGTTTACCAGTCAAGTTTTGAACTGTTAACGCCTGCCGTAACACTTGAGTCGCGGCTTATATCTATTTCTAATCCGGATGGTTTGAGTGGGCAAGAAGACTTGCTCACAGCATCCGTTGACGATACAAAGCTTAGGGTTCTCAAGAGCCCGAGAATTCTGGAACCTGTCCTCGAAACCCTGCAAGTCGATCACCCATCCCTTACTTACGGTCAGCTCTTTAGAGGTTTGTCTATTAACCTCAGTTCTGACGAAATCTTAGCGGTAAGGTATCAAGACGTTGATCCAGTTTTAGTTGAAGATGTGTTAGATGTCGTCTCTGAAGCTTACATTGATTTTAGTCGTGAAGATCGACAAAGCGATATTCTCAGAGGGATTGCATTTGTCGATGAACAACTCCCACAACTCAGAGAGAGGGTTGATACGCTTCAAGCTGAATTAGAAGCTTTACGTATAGGAAACAATTTGATTGATCCTGCGCTCCAGGGAGAGCAAGTTTCGCAACAGGTTGCGACATTTACCGCAGAGCAGGTCAATATTCAGATTCAGTTAGAGGAAGCGCAGCAGTTATACACTGATTTACGACAGGAATTTTCCCAGAGAGGAGTTACAGCAACGGCCTCTGTTTTATCAGAGGATGCTCGCTACCAGGAATTACAGAATCAATTATTAGAAATCGATCGCCAAATCGCACAATCATCTGCTCTGTTACGGGAGGAGAGTCCAGAAATTCAAACCTTGTTATCACAACGGCAGAACCTGATTCCGCTCGTACGCAGTGAGGGCGATCGCGTTCAGCGCCAAATGGAAAACTATATCCGCGAATTGAATATACGCTATCAAGCACTAGATGAAGCCATCGAACTGCTGAATACCCAGATTAATAACCTCTCTTCTGTAACTCGCCAGTATACCGATATTCAACGTGAGCTGGATATTGCAACGACCAATTTGAACGAATTTCTGACGAAACGAGAGGCTTTGCGTATTGATGCGGCTCAGCGACAAGCCCCCTGGGAAATTTTAACCCAACCTGGGTCTCCCCGAGCATCGGCAGCTAGCGTTAAACAAAACCTCGTTTTAGGTGGTGTTCTAGGACTATTACTGGGTGTCGGGGTCGCGCTTTTGTTGGATAAACTCAAGAGCGTTATTCATTCTTCTAAAGATGTGAAAACCATTACCCGCCTCCCTCTCCTCGGCAATATTCCACACAATTCCCAGATCTCTGAGTTCGAGCACACAGCTTCGACACCGTTGCTGGAAGCGGAGTCCTGGTTGGGGCAAATTCTTCCGAACCAACAATCATTAGAAGTGCAACCCGAACTTTTGTCGGATTCTGCTCCATTTAATGAATCCTTTCGATTATTGTTTACAAATATTCAGTTACTCAAGCCGGATGATCCGATTCAGGCTCTTACGGTCAGTTCTGCTATACCTAATGAAGGGAAATCAACGGTTGCTATTCATCTGGCGCAGGCGGCTGCATCAATGGGTAGAAAAGTATTGATTGTGGATGCTGACTTACGTCGCCCGAGCTTACATCGTTTTTTGGGATTGGAAAACAAGAAGGGGCTAGTTGATTGGGTAGGATTTAATATGTCCTTAGAAAGTCTCTTGCAGCAGTCTGCCCAGCATCACAATCTCTTTTTTCTATCAGCAGGCTCTCCGCCTCCTGATTCCACATCTATTCTTGCATCTAAGGAAATTCCAAAGCTATTGGATGAAGCTAAGTCCAAATTTGATTTACTAATTTTTGATACGCCTCCATTGCTAGGATTTGCTGATGCTTATTTAGTTATTCCTCAAACTCAGGGTTTACTTCTTGTTACAGGCATTGAAAAGGTAAAACGTGCTGAACTAACCCAGGCTGTTGAAAGTCTTAAAGTTTCTAACGTTCCTGTACTTGGAGCCGTGGCAAACGGAACAAAAGAAAAAGAAAACTTTACCTATACCTACTATCAGTACTATTCAGTGCCAAGAACTGAGGAAGCACTTGCTCCATTAGAGGAAGGTAAAACTAGTCAAGTTTCTCGGCTTGTCAGTAGTGTTAACAGCTTATTCCGCTCCCAAAAATAGCAGACTTAGTGATGAAGCCATGTAACGCGGTGTTTACCTTAAAATCTAAAATTCTGGTTTGGTGAATTAGGAGGGTACCAAGTCGCCTCCTACTCACCAAACCAGGATGGATTGGAGTTTAATTCTAAGGTGCACATCGCCTTAGTCAGATAGGCTGGTTTGGTGTACAAACCAGCTAAAGGGGTGGGCAAAATTGGCATTTCTTCGCAGAATGGGCAGTGAATGTTGTGTGAGATGTCAGTGATATGCTCAGGTTTCGGTTGCCCAAGCGGGTGTGGCGTTTGCTGCTGTTGGGGTTCATAGCGTTTGGGGTGGTGGGTGTGACTGGGCACAGGGTTGCGGCGGTTGTGCCGGGTGGGGCGATCGCCCCCCTTTCCTCCATTGCGGTTCCTCAGATTCCCGCACCCGACTTCACCACGTCCCCTGCGAATACGCCTTCGCCTCCGGCGGGGGTGCGACGCATTGGTGGCACTGAGGTGGCGGTGGTGTCGCTGAAGGGGGAGGAGTTATTTGAAATTGCTGCGCCGACGGTTCTTGACCGTGAAGATCCGGGCGATCTTGTGCCTGTGGAGGTGCGGGCGCAGGAGATTGAGGAACGGTTGCAGTATGTTGTTTCCTTGCTCAGCATTTCCAAATGGGCAGAAAATTTTGAATATGACACAGTGTATGACCCGGAGACGTTGCAAATTAATGTGAGCACGCTGCGAGGGCAGCCTGTGCTCATGGCGGCGGATGCGACCCGGACTGAGCCATTGGTGTTGCTGACGGTGACGGAAGCGGATGCGGAATATCATGGGATGCCTCCAGAAGAGTTGGCGGAAGAGTGGCGGGATATTTTGCAGGTGGCGTTGGGGGAGCAGTTGCGATCGCGCCAACCCAGTGCCCTCTGGGAGTGGCTGCAGTTTACCCTGATCGTTTTAGTGGTCTTGGTTGGCTTTAGTGCCTTGAGTTGGCTAATCCGAAAGCGCCTTGAGCAGCGTAAGCAACAGTTGCAAGCCCATCAAACCAATCAAGCGCCCGATCGCCCAAGCATTAATGAACCCAGCACGACTATTGATTTCCGGCAACAACTGGAAATGCTGGAATCGATTAAGGACTACTTTTTGCTAGATCAGCAGGTACGCTGGGTAAATTTCTTCCAGTGGTTGCTGGTTTGGCTGCAAATCATTACCTGGATTGTTGGCATCTCCTTTATTGTGGGGCGTTTTCCCCTGTGGCAACTGACGGTGCAGGGAGTGCTGTTTTCGCCGTTGCTGATTTTGCTGATTTGGGGTGCGGCGGGGTTGGTCAATCGCTTGGCGGATCTGGGGATTAACCGGGTGGCGACCTTCTGGCGCACGCAGAATGTGGAAGGGGATGTGAAGCGGCGATCGCTCCGTATCACCACTATCGCCAATGTGCTGAAGGGCCTCGCAACCTTTTTGATTTACCTGATCGCCATTCTGTTTATTTTGGAATCTATCGGGTTTACCACGGGTTCGGTGTTGGCATTTGGGGCAATTTTGGGTTTTGCTGTTTCCCTTGCCTCGCAGAATCTCATTCGGGATCTTGTGAATGGCTTTCTGATTTTGCTGGAAGACCAGTATGCGATTGGGGATGTAATTGCGGTGGATGGGGTGGATGGTTTAGTAGAAAACCTCAATCTGCGGACGACCCAGCTCCGCAATGGGGAGGGACGGTTGATTGTGCTGCCCAACAGTTGCATTAATCGGGTGGAAAACCTCACCCGGAGTTGGGCACGGGTCGATCATAAGGTCGAAGTGTCTGCGGATACGGATCCACGCAAAGCGCTGGCGGTGATTCGTCGGGTTGCCAACGAGATCTATCAAGACGCGGAATGGCGATCGCTCATCGTGGATGCACCGGAAGTGTTGGGGATTGATGAAGCGACCCATGCCGGGCTGCTCATCCGCACCTGGATCAAGACGGAACCGTTGCAGCAGTGGGTGGTTGGGCGCGAGTTTCGACTGCGCGTCCTTGTAGCATTGGAGGAGGAAGGGATTGAACTGGGAATGCCGCAACAAAAACTGTGGTATCCCACCCCCGAAAATGGCGCGCATCATCCCTTTGTGCAGCAAGATTTTGCCAGAGCCACTGATGAATCGACGGATTTCAATGGCGACCATTCCACCCATAAGGAAGAGAATGGCATTGATAAAGGAGCTAAAGGTGCAAACCACGAATCTCCTACTCCACCCGTTTAAGTACCTGGGTCTAATTAAAGTTAAAACCCAAAATGCTGTGCCGCCCGCGAAGCGGGCGGCACAGCATTTTGGGTTTTAACTTTAATTGTGATCTCCTACTTAATACCAATCGCTCATGCCCGTGACAGCAACGCGTGCTGTCACGGGCATCCAAAAAAATAAGAATTGTATTTTTAGAGCAACAGAAGCCACTTATTTTCCGTCAGCAAAAACTAATAGTTCGCCAAGCGAACTTTGCCCAGTTGCCTGGTTTGTGGGGCGCGCGAACCCACAAACCAGGCAAAGTTCCTTTGGTGGACTACTAACCCGACTGGGTTCAACCAGTAGCAGGATGCTGTTCAGTGGGCGATCGCCCTATCCTGGAAGTAACAGGGTTCTCGATCGCTTTTTATTTGAGTTGTGTGTTCAATGATTACTGAACGAACTGAATTCACTGAATCTGCGATACAATTTGTAAAGGAATGTAACGGTAGAAGCAGGGGAGAACAGTTGAAGCGGGAGCAACCATCGGAGCAGGCGCAATTTCTTGAAGAGATGGGGCTGATGTTTGAAAACGTGGGAATGCCTCGCATGGCAGGTCGCGTTTTTGGTTGGTTGCTAATTTCTAATCCGCCGTTGCAGTCGAGTGGAGAGTTAGTGGATGTGCTGCAAGCCAGCAAGGGTTCCATTAGCACCACAACACGACTGCTGATTCAGATTGGGTTGATTGAGCGGGTATCGCTAGCGGGCGATCGCCGCGATTACTTCCAGATTAAGCCCAACGCCTGGACGCAACTGACCCGCCAACAGATGGTGCGCGTCAGCGCGTTCCGTAAGCTGGCAGAGCGGGGATTAGAACTGCTCTCTGACAGCGATGGGGAAATGCAGCAACGACTGCGGGAAATGCGGGAGATTCACGCCTTTTGGGAGCGGGAGTTACCGCAGATCAACCAGCGCTGGGAAGCGGAGCAGATGGCACGGGCACAAACAGGCTCAGGGCTTCAGGCATTCAGGGACAAGACGATGGAGTGATAGGTGAGGGGACAGGCGATCGCAATTGATAACGCTCTATCTAAACAAAGCTCTATCTAAACAAAGCTCTATCTACAAGGACGAAAAATCAGAGGTTTCGAGGTTCTGAACATCATGGCAACGCAGGTTCCAATGCTAAATATGAAGAAAGGGCGGCGTCCATCGTCCTGGCTCCTGGGGGTGGCGGCAGCAGGTGCCGTTGGGCTGGGGGTGGCTGGGGTCTTGTTCGCTCGCCAGAATGCTAATCCAGTGGATGTTGCTGCGCTGACGGTTCCCGTCGAAGCCGAGTCCCTGACGGTTCGCATTATTGCCAGTGGTAAGGTGCAGCCTGTGCGGACGGTCAACCTGAGTCCCAAGAGTGCTGGCATTTTGCGAGAACTGCTGGTAGAACAGGGCGATCGCGTTGAACAGGGGCAGATCATTGCCCGGATGGAAAACGCTGACACCCAGGCACAGCTAGCCCAGGCACAGGCACGGGTCAACCAGGCGCAGGCACGACTGGATGCAGTGCAGGCAGGCAATCGTCCTGAAGAAATTTCCCAGCGGCAGGCAGAGGTTGCCCAGGCACAGGCACAGGTGATGGATGCCGAAACACGGCTCAACCTGGCGGAAACCCGGCTTCAGCGGAATCAGACGCTCCAGCTAGAGGGCGCAATTTCGCGGGATGATTTGGATGCGGTGGAGCAGGAAGCCCAGAGCGCCCGCGCCAACCTGGCAGCAGCACAGGCGAATCTGCGGGCAACCCAGGAACGGCTGGATCTGTCTCGGAGCGGTAGCCGTAGCGAGGAAATTGCCGAAGCCCAGGCACAGGTACAGGAGGCGATCGCCAATCTGGAATCGGTGCGGGTGCAGGCGGCGGATACGGTGATTCGTGCGCCCTTTAGCGGCATCATCACGCAGAAGTATGCAACGGAAGGGGCATTTGTCACGCCCACGACTTCCGCCTCAGATGCTTCTTCGGCAACTTCGACGGCGATCGTTGCCCTGGCGGATGGGCTGGAAGTGCTGGCGGAAGTGCCCGAAGTCGACATTGGGCAAATTTCTGTCGGGCAAACTGTGGAAATTCGTGCCGATGCTTTGCCAGATCAGGTATTTCAGGGACGGGTCAAGCTGGTTGCGCCAGAAGCGGTGGTGCAGCAAAACGTCACCTCCTTCCAGGTGCGGGTCGAAATTCTCACCGGGCAGGAAGAGTTATTGTCGGGGATGAATGTGGATTTGACCTTTGTGGGCGACTCCCTCGATCGCGCCTTAGTCGTACCGACCGTTGCTATCGTCACCAAAGATGGACAGCCCGGTGTGCTGGTTCCAGATGAGCGCGATCGCCCAGAATTTGTCCCCGTTACCCTGGGCAGCGGCATTGGCAACCAAACACAGGTTTTGGATGGGCTGGATTCGGGCGATCGCGTCTTCATTGACCTCCCCCCCGAAGCAGCCGAAGAATGGATGAATCCCAATCAGCAGTAGGTGGTTGGGCAACAGGAGCAAAGCACAATGGTTGATTTTGTTGAAAGTACCAAGATGGCGGTGAAAACCCTCACTGCCAACCGCCTCCGCAGCGCTTTGACGATGCTGGGCATCATCATCGGCAATGCTTCGGTGATTACGATGGTTGGGGTGGGCGAAGGGGCACGGGAATATGCCGCCGGACAGTTTGAGTCCTTAGGACCGAATGTGCTGTTCATCATTCCCGGTAGTGAGTCAGCCCAAAACCGGACGCTGGAACGCCCCCGCTCCCTAACGCTTGAGGACGCAGAGGCGATCGCCGACCAGGTTCCGACCGTTGCTGGTGTTGCCCCCCAGTTGCAGACACAGCAAGCCGTTGTAGCGGGTAACTTGAACACCAGTAGCACTGTCTTTGGAATAACGCCCGAATTTGCCACAGTCCGGAGTTTTGAAATTGCTGACGGCCGCTTCATTAACGATGAGGATGTGAACCGGGGAACCCGTGTAGTAGCGTTAGGTCCCGATCTGGCAAACAGTCTCTTCCCTGGCGAAGATCCCGTCGGGCAAACCCTGCGGATCAAAAACATCAGCTTTGAAGTCATTGGGGTGATGGAAGCCAAAGGGGCATTTCTAGGGAACAACCAGGATGATATTGCTTATACCCCCATCACAACCCTGTCTAACCAGATTACGGGTGATACCTCCCCCTATGGCATGGAGGTCTCCTTTATTTCTGTTATGGCACGGGATGAGCAGTCGATGACTGCTGCCCAGTTCCAGATTACAAACCTGTTGCGCCTGCGCCACAAAACTGTGGATGAAGACGACTTTACGGTGCGGAACCAGAAAGATGCCCTGGAACTGGTCGGGAATGTGACCGGGGCGCTGACGATGATGTTGGCGGCGATCGCCGGAATCTCCCTCTTCGTCGGCGGTATCGGCATCATGAATATCATGCTGGTATCCGTCCGAGAGCGGACCCAGGAAATTGGGCTGCGGAAGGCGATTGGTGCATCTGAGCAAGATATTCTCACCCAGTTCATGATCGAAGCCACCATCCTGGCAGCGCTGGGCGGAGTCATCGGCACGCTGGTCGGTTCAGGGGGAATTATGCTGATCTCTGCCGTTACACCGCTGGCAGCCGGTGTATCAACGACAGCGGTAATTCTTGCGGTAGGCGTCTCTGGGGGCATCGGCTTGTTCTTTGGTGTGGTGCCTGCCCGTCAGGCGGCGAAGCTTGATCCCATCGTGGCACTCCGCAGCGCTTAAACCTTAGCGCTTAAACCTTTGGGGCAAGCTCAGCACTAACTGGGAACAAGGGAGTTTTGAGTTGTAAGGCTTGAATATTGAATAGAGCTGAATAGAGCTGAATAGAGCTGAATAGAGCTGAATAGAGCTGAATTCAGCCGCCCACTCAAAACTTAACTTTTAGGACTCAAAACTCAAAACTCAAAACTCAAAACTTATTCAATTCACGCTCCCCCGCTCATTTCTTAACTTAAGCCGAATCCAGGTTACACCGATGAAAGACATCATCCGCTTCGAGCATATTTCCAAAATCTACGGCTCTGGCAATACCGAAGTCCGCGCCCTATCCGATGTCAGCCTGGCAGTGTCGGAAGGGGAATACTGCTCCATCATGGGACCGTCCGGTTCCGGTAAATCCACTGCGATGAACATCATTGGTTGCCTCGATCGCCCCACCGTAGGGCGCTATGAGTTGGATGGAACCGATGTGGCACAGTTGTCAGACGCGGAACTTGCTACCATTCGCAATCGCAAGATTGGCTTTGTCTTCCAGCAATTTCATCTGTTGCCCCAGCTAACGGCGCTGGAAAATGTGATGTTGCCCATGGTTTATGCCAGTGTGCCCCAGCACGAACGCCAGGAACGTGCTGCCGAAGCTCTAACCAAAGTGGGGCTGGGAAACCGGATGAACAATCGCCCCACCCAGCTTTCGGGCGGACAGCAACAGCGAGTGGCGATCGCCCGTGCCATTGTCAACCAGCCCGTCTTGCTGCTGGCAGACGAACCAACCGGGGCGCTAGATTCCCACACCACCCGCGAAGTGTTGAACATTTTTGCGGACCTAAATGCCGCAGGCATCACTGTGGTGATGGTGACCCACGAACCAGAAGTGGCGCGCCTCACCCAGCGCATCATCTGGTTCCGTGATGGCGAGGTGATGAATGACCAAATGGCTCCCGAAGACCTGGGACAGTTGACCGTGGTGGCATAGTTGATAGTGGCGGCATGAGCGGTTAAGGTAGATGGGCGATCCCCAATCATCAGGGATTAAGTAGATTCTGGTTCCAAAATTTACGGAAACCTATCCAACTACACTTTCGCTTTCGCAGAGGTTTACTACAATGGGGGCAACCTTGGTTTGAAAGAGTGCGATCGCAATTCTTTCGACAACTTCAGGTCGCTTCAACCCAGCCTTCTGATTTTCTCAGATAGGATGGTTTGTCTACCATGTCCCAGGCGAGTCCTTTTGTATGCTCTCAAACCTTGGCAAAATCGCATTTAGCGAAAGTCCCTGGTAGACAAACCTTTTTCCCCTGGCTGTCGTCGTCACTGGCTTGTGCGTCATTGCCGGTTCTGGGAAATAGGTCAAGTGATGTTGATCCCAGCCCTTTGGGACTGGAGCTTCCCCCCTGAAGTTGTTTACGGCTGCCCTAGTTTCGCTATGAGAACAAATGGGGAGGCAATGTCAACATGCCCTCTTTTCTCCCTTTGATCTTTGGAGAAGCGCATGGGGAATGGGTCTAACCGACTCACTCCCTGATGGGCGAAAATTGCGGTTGCACAGTTGTATTCCCTGAAACGTGATAGCCGTCTATGCACCCATTGCTTAAATTTCAGAACGAAGACCTACTAGAACAGGCACTGACACACCGTTCATATGTGCGAGAACATCCACGCGATGCCGTCGATAACGAACGTCTGGAATTTTTGGGGGATGCACTACTAACTTTTTTGAGTGGAGACTATCTTTATCGACGGTTTCCAGACATCAAAGAAGACGAAATGACTCGGCGTCGAGCGGCATTGGTGGATGAGACTCAACTGGCGGAATTCGCCCTCAAGTTGGGGCTTGAACAAGTCATTCGCCTGGGCAAGGGAATGATGCAAGATGGCGGATCTCAGAACAAGAATCTGCTGAGTAGCACCTTTGAAGCCGTAGTAGGTGCGTTTTATCTGGATGGCGATCGCGATGTCGAACGGATTCGCCCCCTGATCGAAGAATTATTTGAAGAAGTACCGGAAGAAGTTATGGCAACCCGATCCACACTCGATTCCAAGAATCGACTACAGGAATGGACTCACGCCAACGTGGGACATACACCCCCCAAATACACCACTGAAAAGGTGGGTGGCTCTGATCACAACCCCGAATTTGCATCCCAAGTCTACGTCAGTGGCAAGATGATTGGACGGGGCAAAGGGCGCAGCAAAAAGGACGCTGAAAAACAGGCAGCAGAAGATGCTTTGGGCAATTTGCTGCGCAAAGGACTGTTGCAGCGCAACACCAAGGACACCCCCAAACAGTAGGAGCCATTGCCATCAGCGAGCTTGCAAGTTAGGAGCTGCTGCGCTCCTGATGACGGATTGTTTTGGGTTTTTTTCAGACAACTTTTCCGGCACTGCTTAATCCTTGTTTGGAGCCGCGCTCCGCGCGTCCAAACAAAAAATTCATACCTGGATTAAGCAATGCCACTATCTCGGTGTCGCGTTTGTAGACGGGAACTCCAGCGAGGGGCGTTGGTTTGCCCAGAGGGAAGGGTAAAGGTCTTCCCAATGGCGTAGTAGCTCAGCCACCGACCATGCCTGGGCGATCGCCCCCCGGGGAGCATGGGGCGAATCTCCATCAAAAATTTCTGAAATGGAACCGAGACATGCCTCGTGCTCCAGGTGGTCCAGCATCACGTCGGCTGTCCAGGGGAGCGGTTCATTCGGGTAGAAGCGCGTCCAGGCACGGATGAACGGACCAATTAGCCAGCTCCAGATGGTTCCCTGGTGGTAAGCGTGATCGCGCTCCCATACGCCACCGCCATAGCGCCCAAGATAAAACGTGTTTTCTGGGGCAAGGGAACGTAAGCCATAGGGGGTAAGCAGGCGATCGCACGCCAGTTCCAACACCTGCTGCCCCTGTTCGGGTTCAAAGCCGCAGTGCGCCAGAGACAGCGCAATCACGGCATTGGGGCGAATCTCAGGGCTGCGCTGGTCGTCGGGCTTGATGACATCGTGAAAGTAACCCGTCTCCGGATTCCAGAAGCTCTGGAGTCCTGCCTTCACCTTTTCGGCTTGCTGGGCATAGCGGCGAGCCTGGTTTTCCACATTTCCCAGGGCTTCCGTTGCCAGGTTGTGGGTCTGGAGGTGGTGCGCCCACTTTTCTGCCCAGCACAGAGCCGAATACCAGAGCGCATTGATTTCCACGGCTTTCCCCTGGCGGGGAGTGATGGGGGTTTGGGAAACAACCGCATCCATCCAGGTCAGGGCATAGCCGGGGGCTTCCCAGGACAGCAAGCCATCCAGGGCATCTACCCGAATATTGAAGATTGTGCCCATTGTGAAGGCTTTGTAGATTTGCTGGACGATGGGGTATTGCTGCACCAGAAATTCCCAGTCCTGGGTCGCTTCCAGGTACAAGCCCAGGGTTTCGATCCACCAAAGCGTCGCGTCAAGGCTGTTGTAGAGCGGAGTTGCGCCCTCCTCATCGGGGAAAGTATTGGGGATCAACCCCTGATGGCAGTATTGCCCAAAGGTGTGGAGGAGCGATCGCGCCAGGTCATAACGCTGGGGGGTGAGTGCCAGTCCAGGTAGGGCTATCAGGGCGTCGCGTCCCCAATCGCCAAACCAGGGATAGCCAGCGATGATGGTTGGTCCCTGAATGGAGGCACGGTAGGCAATAAATTGGTCGCTGGCACGGAGCAGCCGAGAGTAGGCAGCGGGGGGATCGGGATAGCGGGCGATCGCCGCCTCAAAGGTTCTTGAAAATTGGACAATATCGCGCTGCTGCAACTCGGCAAATGTCTTGCGGGTGGGGGGTAGCGGCGCACTGCCATCCGCCCCTCGCACGCTGGCTTCCAGGGTGACGGTGTCGTTCGCTTCCAGCAGCACAATCAGCTTGCCGGGGTTGTAGAGATCTTCGCGATCGCTCAGCCCCCGCTGGGTTTCTTCGGGATAGAGGTAGTCCCAATACCAGTGGCTATCGGGCTGGTAGGTTCCCTGGCTCCAACTCAACTGCCAGGGGATGCCAGATTGTTGCTGGTGATGGGATTGAAAAATCACCCGTTGAGGCTCAACTACCTGCGAAAAATGCTGTTGGCTGTCATAGCGCTGCTGGCTGTGGAAGTTGCGATCGCCAATCAAGGGCAGTAGGGTCAGCCGGGCGGGGTTTTCCCCTTCCAGCCGATAGTGAACCAGCACCCGATTCTGTCGCTCAATGGCATGATCGACCAACTTCTCATTCCCTGAGTAGGCATGGGGCATCAAAATCTGCCGCGTCAGTTGCCAATTACTTCCACCCCACACCCAGGTTGGGAGCGGGTCAATGGAAAAAGAGCGGAGCCAGCGATCGCCCCTGGGAGAAATTTCTCCATCTTGCCAGTAGTTAGTGCTGAGTTCGTAGGTGCGCCCACCTACCATCAGCACCGCATCGACTTGTGCCAGCAATAGGGTGCGTTCGCCGGGGGGGGCGATCGCTGCAATCAGCAGCCCATGATAAGTACGAGTTCGGGCATCACTCACTGTCCCGCTGGCAAAGCCACCTAGCCCGTTGGTCAACAACCACTCTCGCGTATCCAACTGATCCATGCCTGTCAACCACTATCCCTTCATGCGATTCCACAGAAAAGTCCGGTGACGATACGAATCCCCGATCGTGCCTACCATCGCATGAAATGAAATGGTACGAAATAGGAAAATAGCCACAACCATACTGTGGTACATCGGGGATCAATCGCCATTATTATTATCTTTCCAGCATTATCTTTCCGGCTCTCTCTACAAATGCCTTGCAAAATGCTTTGTAAAAGGCGCGTTATTCAGATCACGAAAAAGCTCACGAAAAGATCACAAAATCATTAAAACTGACCGTTGAATGCGAAAAATTAAACCTTTTAGGTGCGATCGCCCACCATTGACAGTTCTACTTCTCCAAAGATGGCGGAAGCATGGCGGTAGAACTTGAACTCTAGCAAATTGTGAAATGGGTCTTGCAGAAAAAAGGTGCGATGCTCCAGGGGAGAGTCGGGGAAGCGGTGTTTGGGCTGCTGCTGGAAGGTGAGCTGGCGATCGCGCGATCGCTCCAACAGCGCTTCCCAATCTTCCTCCGCCGTAAAAATCAGCCCAAAGTGGCGCGGATAAATCCCCTTTTGCGGCGTCAATGGCTCTTCGGTAACATGGGCAACCAGTTGATGCCCACAGAGGTTGAGAATTAGCGACTGGGGACCCCGCCGCCCTGGTTTACACCCCAATCCTTCAACATAAAACGCTTCGGTATCGGGCAGGTTTGAGACGGGAAAAGCCAGGTGAAAATGGGTTGGTTGCATGGCAATCAAAATCTATCAACAGCAACTAAGTGGGTAGCCATAAATCAACGAAGCTAGGGTGGGGTGCGCACCCTGTCAGGGCGACAGCGGGCTCAGAACGTAGACATAGCAAGCTCTATAGCCCGCTGTCCCTGCTTGTAAAAGTTGATCCAACGACGGTTAATACGCAAAAGCTCGTCCAATGTTTCCTGACACAATTGCTGTAACTGGAGCCAAATCGGTAACTGTTGCCCCACATAAAACGCGCTATGTCGGCGTTGGTGGCTAGATGGGATTTCTGGT